>Ga0206971_10152_pt1 | contig 24956 bp, 20 predicted proteins | sample Alteio_BWOrgHeat_85_FD_152917 | JGI IMG/M metagenome (GOLD analysis project Ga0206971, IMG submission 152917) | Enriched cells from forest soil in Barre Woods Harvard Forest LTER site, Petersham, Massachusetts, United States -... | ecosystem: Environmental > Terrestrial > Soil > Temperate forest >...
GATTTCGAGAAGATGTCGCCGCTCGAAAACTTGTAATTGGTGGAGAATTGAATCCGACGATCAATACCGACGGCGCCACCTGAATCCTTCCGTTGCCCCCACATAAATTCTCCGCCAAAGAACACATTCTTCGTCGGATAATAGATGAGATTTCCGGACGCATATTGCCCGCAGTGATACGTGTCGGCGGTCTGCAGGTCGGTATTGCTGACTTGGGTTTTACTGTATCCGAAGGAACTCGTCCACTTCTCGCTCCACGTGTGATCGACATAGATCATCAACCCGAAAAGCGGAATCGCCTGCGCTGACACACCGGTTAATCCGTTGGTCTGCGCCGCCAGATCCATGCCTCCATCGTTCATATAACTGGCGATCCCGTCCCCGTACACGCCACCAAGAAGCAATTTATCCTTGGGTCCCATGTTGACCGCTGAGGTCAAATCCAATCCCCAGCCGGTCTCATGGCCTTTCGGTGAATTGTTCACGGTGTTTGGCGTGTCGTAGCCAAGCCGGCGAATAATGCTGGCCAGCTGCATGTGGCCCCAATCTCTGTTCTCGCGAAATTGCGCGGTGAAGTCGGGATATTTCTGATCCGACTGAACGTTACCCAGGTTCGGGTCGATCTCACGCAAAACTCCCACATCGACGTCGTTGGAGGGATGTTCGATCGCGAAGGCGTAGCTTTGATCACCCTCCACCGCTGTCCAGCGGAGCTGCACATTCCGGTAGAACACCATGCCGGTGGGTCCCCAGTAGTCGATCACATTCGGCCAGATGTCGCCATCCATGAAGAGGGTATTGGTCTGCCCCGCAAGAATGTGGTTCCATTCGCCGTAGGCATGACGGAGGCGGATGGTGGTTTGGCCTGCATCAGCTCCCGTGCCAAAGAAGTCAAATTCCAACTTCGTGTTGACGTCGCCGTATTCGGTGGGCATAGTTGCTTTGGCGCCCAACCGGCTCTGGCGCACGCTGAGCGTCGCCTGGCCGTCACTTCCGAACTGGCCCTCCGTGGTCGGAATTTTGCTGGGGCGCAGTGCCGCCTTCCAATCCGGATCGACGCGGTTAAAGTCCTGAATATAATCCATCTGCGCGAACCCGTAGACCTCAAACGACTTGTCGGTCGCCCAAACGGATGAAGCCGTTACGAACAACCCACCCATCAGCAGCAAAGCCGCGCTTGCCCTGAGCCAGCACGATTTCATTGGTTTCATACAGTTCTCCTTTTTTAATTATCGGTCCGACCCAAAGAGGTTCAATCCCAGTTCATTGACGATGTACGCAATGGCCTTTCCCGCGCGGACGCTGTTGCCGGCGTCATTCACGCGCGGCGAAAAACCGACGATGGCCATTCGCCCGGGGACTATCGCGACGATGCCGCCGCCTACGCCTGTTTTGGCGGGAAGTCCGGTCGCGTAAGCCCACGCGCCGGATTCGTTGTAAAACCCAGCCATCATCATGAGGGTCAGCACTTTCGGCACATATTTCGCGTCAAGCACGCGTTTGCCCGTCGCGGGGTTCACGCCCCGATTGGCAAGCGTTGCGCCCATGATGCCAAGCTGTTTGGCGGTGACGCCGATGGAGCATTGGCGCGTGTACACATCGACGGCTTCCATCGGATCGGAATAGATGCGATCCGACGCCGCCAGGATGTACCCGTGCGCGCGATTGCGTTGATTGGTGGCCGCCTCCGACTTATAGATCGGCTCGAGCACCGAGAGCGGCTCGCCCGAGAGATCGTTAAAGAAGCTCATGATTTTATTGAAGCGCTCTTCGGCCGATTGGGCCTGTACGAGGCTTACCGACGCGATAGCGCCTGAGTTTACGAGCGGGTTGACCGAAACCTCCGGAATAATCTGCGTAGCCAGGATCGAATTAAATTTCAACCCGGTGGGCTCGACGCCGATTTTGTCCTTGATGGTCTGGGCGCCCTGCTGCTGCATGACGAGCGCGGCGGTGAAGGGCTTCGATACGGATTGAATGGAAAAGGAATAGTTCACATCGCCTGCCGACACCACGTCGCCGGCAGCGGTGACGATCACCACGCCGAACAGGTCGGCAGGCACTTTGGCCAATTCGGGAATGTAGTCTGCCGTTTTTCCGGAGGTGTCTCCTTTAAATTTCTCGTAGGCTTTTTTGACGACGGCTTGAAGATCGGCTGTACTAAAGGCGGCGGCCGTTGCCGCGGGAGCCTGCGTATAGGCTGAGGCTGGCCCCGGAATTACCAGGGAGGCGACGATAAAAATGCCGATGAGTCGTTTGACGAATGAGGGTGATATGTTCATGGGGCGGATCTCCTTTGTTTGGATATGTCTGCGGCGCCGAAGAACGCGCTGGCGCCTGGATGCATGGGAATCGTGATATTCTGCAGCGCCGTTTGGCGCGAGACCTTAGCCGATTCGGAACTGCCCGAAGTGGCCACCGGAGTCTTGGAAAAAATCAGGTCAAGCACCTTCTCGACTTCGGCTTCGGGAGCCTGGTTGGTGGTGACGAGAAGCGCGGCAACCCCGACGGTCTGAATCGCCTCACGCTGGCCCGGGTAGGTATTGGCTGCCATCGTCATTCTGACAATACCCGGGTATTCGGTCATTAGTTTTTGAAGGATATGATCTTCCACAGGCAAAAACCGGATCACGGAAATGGCTGCTAGCTCCTGAAGGTCCGGCAGAGGCGCCGCAGTTGTGATGAAAAAGGCGTCTAGATTTCCTTTCCGAAGCTGAGACATCGCCCGCTCCGGGCCGTCCATTGTTAAGCGCGCGAGATCGCGATCTTTTATTCCATAAGTCGTCAGCAAGGCTTGGGCATCGTATCGGGTTCCGGAATCTTTGACTCCGACATCCACACGCCGGCCGCGAAGGTCTGAGATCGTCTGAATAGGCGAGGACGCCTTGACCACAATGTGCACGATTTCCGGAAACAGACTCGTCACACAACGAAGGGTGGTGACCGGTCCGCTTCCCGCAAAGGGCCCGCGACCGGCGATCGCGTAATTGGCGACATCACTTTGCATGAGCGCATAATCCGCCGACCCGCGCGCGAGCATCTTGGCGTTTTCCACGCTTCCACTGGTTTCCACGGTTCGCACTCGGACTTTTCCGTTGCGCTTTTGGACATCCTGCACGAGCGTCGTTGCATAATTAAAATATTGACTGCCCGGAGGACCGCTCGCCACGGTATAGACATGACGGCGGCGTTCGATGCGTGATTGGATGTTCTCGGCGGCACGATCCAGCTCTTCGGCAATGACATCATCCTCCTGCGGAGAAACGCCGGGCGGCGGAATGTTCACCATGCCAGCGAGCTTATCGATGAGCTGTTTGGAGCGGGTCGGAGGCGCTGTGTTTCCGATCACAGGCGTTGACGTCTTGCCCATCGGGACCGTCTCCATTTGTTTCCACTGGCTTCCGTCGCGCTCATAGGCGTTGCTTCCATAGACGTAGACGAGATCTCCGGCGCTGTTCTTACTTTTAATTCCGAAAAGACCTTTTTCCTTGGCGCCTAGAACATAGGCCAAGGTCGCTGGGCTTAGCTTTTCCCAACCCCCAAATTCATAGTCCTCAGAAAACCGCAGACCCGCATTAAAATAAACGATGCGACGCTGTGCCCCTGATTCCTCACGCGGTAAAGGGGAGCTGCCCAAACGTCGAAAACTCACGATTTCCAGGAGGCCCTTTTTCAACTGGCTATCGAGTTTATTCTGGACATCTTGGCGTATGGCCTGTGAATCTGGCCCATGCACGCAGGCGCTGAGCGACAACAAGGCGATCACGGATAGAAACAAAATGGAACTTGAGCGCGTTGTACGGTTCATCCGAATTTGAAGAAGGGCAACGCCAAGAAACCTTGGATCACCACGGCGTTTGTGATATCCATAAAAAACGCTCCGACAATGGGAATAATCAAAAAGGCCATGCGCGAGGGGCCTGAGCGGTCTGTGACCGCTTTGATGACCGCGAGCGCCACCGCGGTCGTTCCCATGCCAAATCCGACATTGCCTCCCGCTAAAACAGCGGCGTCATAATTTCGCCCCATGACCGCGAAAGTGACCTGCCTGACATAGATCACCATTACAACCGTCTGAATCGCGAGAATGATAAACAACGGGCCAGCGACCGAAGCCAAATCTTTTAAGTTAAGGGACATGAGCGCCATGACCAAAAACATCGACAACGACACGTTTCCGAGAAGATCAACCGTCCGTTCATTAATATGGACATTCTTCGTCAAGGAAAGCAGATTACGAAGAATCACCCCTAGCAAAAGACAAAAGAGAAAGTCGGGAAGAATAAAGCCGGTCTTCTCCACAACGCTGGCCAGGTATTTTCCGGCTCCGAGACAAGCGAGAATCACAAACAAGGTGTAGAGAAAAGACTTGGCGGAAATGTTCTCAGAGGATTCCGGCGAAGGGGCTTCTGCCGCGCTATCCTCAGAGTCTCCCTCGTCACCTATGGCGGAGAGATGGTCGCGTTTAATCAAACTTTCGCTCACGGCGCCGCCTAAAAGTCCACCGAGAACCAGTCCGGCCGTCGCGCAAGCCATGGCCATTTCCATGGCTCCGCGCACACCCATCGTCTCGCCGAAGCGCAGGGCGTAGGCGGCGCCGGTGCCATGGCCGCCCGCCAGCGTAATCGAACCGGCCAGAAGTCCGACCGCGGGATGCAAGTCGAGAGCCAGGGCTGAGAGAATTCCGACAACATCCTGTAAAAGAATTAAACCTGAGCAGACCAGCAGAAACTTCATCATCTGCGGTCCACCCTTCATCAGCATGCGGATATCCGCGGAGAGTCCGACGGTTACGAAAAACATCAAGAGCAATGGATCTTTCAGGCTCATGTCAAACGACACGCGCGTTCCGGTCAGGCTGTCGGCGACAGCCAAAATGACCGCGATCAAAACGCCGCCGACGACCGGAGCAGGAATGCTAAAGCGCTTGAGAAAAGGCACTCGCTCCCCCAAAAGCCCCCCACTACACAGCACGATCATCGCTGTGAGTAGGGTGTAAAGGAGGTTTATTTGGATTGTGCCCATTCTCCTTCCTTAATAAGCCATGAAGTAGCTTTGGAGCTTTTTGGGATCGCTGGTTTTCATCAGGCCAAGCATCAGCAGGATTCGAGCTTTTTGCGGACTGAGCTCCATGGACGCGATCATGCCGAGTTTGTCGTCATCCACTTCGACATTACGAACCACTAAGCCACTGCCTGTTCGCGTCGCCCGAACCACAGCGACCCCTTTCTTGGCGGCATCAGAAAGCGCGGCGATGGCCTCATCCGTGCTGTTGCCATCTCCCACGCCCGCTAGGACGATGCCTTTGACGCCGCTTTTGACGAGATAATCAATGACATCCCGGCCGTAATTCGCGTAGGAATAAACAATATCGACACGCGGCAGGTCATTCACATTTTTGCCGTTCACAGAGAATTCGCTTTCGCTTGAGTGACGGACGTTATTGGGAAAGAAGAAATGAATATTTCCCGTGTTCATCACGCCAGCCCGACCGCGATTGGGCGATTTAAAGGTGTCCAGAGAAGTACTATTGGTCTTTTGCACTTCGCGTGCGTAGTGAATTTCATCGTTTAAAACCACGAGGGGTCCGCGGCCCTTGGCCTCCGGGCTGGCGGCAAGGGCCACCGCGTTGTACAAGTTGGCCGGACCGTCCGCGCTGATCGCCGTGGCCGGCCGCATCGAGCCAACCAGAACCACTGGCTTTTCGCTTTTCACCACAAGGCTCAGGAAATAAGCGGTCTCTTCCATGGTGTCAGTGCCATGGGTGATGACCACGCCGTCAATGTTTCCTTTAAATGCCTCGTTAATCCGCGCCGCCAATTTGAGCCAGACATCGTGATTCATCGTTTGGCTGCCGATGTTCGAGATCTGTTCGCCGGAAATATCCGCCAGGTCTCCCATCTTCGGCACGGCATTGATGAGGTCATCGACCGAGAAGCTTCCGGATTTGTAGCCGACTTCCGTTGTGCTGGTTTGCGCGCCGGCGATGGTTCCGCCAGTTGCCAAGATAAGTATTTTTGTTTTCGCCTGCGCCGCCGAAACGCTCAGAGTCAGCGCGGCGATCACTGTCCAAATGCCACGAGCTTTGTGCAACGTGATCTCAGTCATTATTGTTTACCTCCCATGATTTCCATTCTTTGACATAACCTTCCGCCGCCTCCAACAAATACTGGCCAATTTTGGGATAGGTCTCCTCCGGCAGATTGGCGAGCGACACCCGTACGGACCAATCAGGCCCGCCAAACCCTCCCCCGTGCAGAAGAATGACTCCTGTATTCTCCGCCAGCCGGAAAAGCACATCGGTGCATTCGTAATGTTTTCGCAGATAGGTTGCAAATCCCGCCCCGTAAGTCTTTTCGGCCCAAACCATTAAGTCGAGCTGGGCATAGTAGGCCGCCCGGCTCTCGTCTTCCGGCGCCGGAATGCCTAAACCATCCCACAAGGCCTCATAACGCCGTCGGACGATCAACTGGCAAAGTTTTTTGTAGCTTTCTGTTTTATCGAGAAGATCAAAAAGCGAGAAAAGCGCCATTTGAATCTGCTGAGGGAGCGAGAGACCCGCCGTATGATTGAGCGCCACCTGACGGCTGTCGGCGACCATGCGATCAATGAACTTCAGCTTTTGAGGAGCGAGTGTAATACTGCTGTAACGATGATTCAGGATAGAGCGGTCTTTGGCCGGCAATTTTGCCAGCATCTTGTCGAAGATATTATTCTCGTGAATGGCGACGACGCCAAGCCTCCAGCCCGTGCAGCCGAAGTGTTTCGAATAGGAATAGACGCCGATGGTGTTTTGCGGCAGGTCTGCCATGAGCGATCGGAAGCCCGGAACAAACGTCCCGTAGACGTCATCGGTAATAATGATGAGATCCGGACGCTTTGATTTAACAAGCTTGACGAGACGCTGCACGGAGCTTTGCCGCATTGCATACGACGGCGGATTGCTGGGGTTCACAAGGAAGAAGGCTTTAATCCGTTTGTCGGCGAGCTTATCGATTTCTTTATCTGAAAACTGCCAGGAATGCGATCCGTCGGACCGACGCTCGGCGCCCGCATCCAGGTTGACCACTTTGAAGGCATAGCGGTCAAAGTGCGGGATTTCGATGTAGGGTGTAAAGACCGGGACGCCCATCGCGATGGTATCACCGCGATGCAGCAAGTGATTGAGCATGAGAGAATCGAAGATGTAGCACATGGCGGCCGTGCCGCCCTCGACGGCAAAAATGTCATAGCTGCCTTTGGGCGGCCGGCTATCGCACATTTCCCGGACCAAGAATTCATGCACGATGCGTTCCGTGCAGTGCAGCATCCGGTCTGGGACCGGATACATGCATCCGATAATTCCCTCCGCCCATTCATGGGCGTAGGTGTCGGGATTAAACTTGAGACTGGTGACGCCATAGTCCCAAGCGTCTTTGAGCAGTTTGGCTCCACGATCATTCGCATGGGCTTGGAGAAATTCAGCGAAGCGCTTCGCGCAGCCCTTCTTTTGCGGCATGCGCCCCATATCGGGCAGCGGAGAGCCTAATCGTGACTCTTCCAAACCGAACTGCAACAGCAAGCCGAAAGCTTCTCTCGGGGTTGTGCTGATCCAGTTCGGATTGCCGCGGCCCGCATTCAACATCTGCGCGTTCGAATGCTTTTCGCCTTCGGAGGCGAGCGAAATCAGTTTGTCTTTGAGTTCAAAGGGACTGAGTTTAAGCAGTTCTTTTTGTTCCGTTCGTGAGACCGACGTTTTATCGATGGTAATGGTCATAGGAGCCTCCTTTAAATGTCATTCCAAAATCATTGACTCTTGGACATCAGCAGCACAATCGCGAGTCCCCAGATCGTCAAGAGGGTATTGCCGACGGCATATGTCACTGTGTAGCCGAGGGCAGGGACCTTACTTTTGGCCACGTCCTCAATCATGCCGAGCGCGGCGGTCGTGGTACGCGCGCCTGCGCAGGCGCCCAAATTAATTCCCGGGTGAAATTTGAAAATGTATTTGCCCATCAGGAGTCCGGCCACGAGCGGCACGGTGGTGACGACGACGCCTGCGAAAAAAAGACTAAGTCCCGCTTGCTTGAGTCCCGCCACGAAACTTGGACCCGCGCTGATGCCTACGACGGCGATGAACATCGTCAACCCGACATTATTCAAGACCCAAAGAGCCGGCGCAGGAATGCGCCCGAAGGTATGCTTAACGGAGCGGAGCCAGCCGAAGATAAGACCAGAGATGAGCGCGCCGCCGCTGGTGCTCAAGCTAAGTGGAATTCCCCGGACATGCACTGTGAGCGCGCCCACAAGCCCCCCCACAACGATGCCCAGGCCGACAAAAATCATGTCCGTTGCATTGGTCTCGCGATCCGCATAGCCGATTTCCGCGGCCGCGCGTTCCACGCTGCGATGGACGCCGACGAGCTGAAGCACATCGCCCCGATCAATGACCGTCCCGGGAGCAAAAGGTATTTCCTGGTCGCCGCGAAGGACGCGCTTTAAGAAAACCCCGCGCGCGTGAACCCGGCCGATCTCAGACTCCGCCAACTCCTTAATTGTTTTTCCGGCCAGGGCTTTGTTGGTGACCACCACGTCGAGTGTTTCCGCCGGAAAGTCCAACAGCTCTTTATCATCAACTTCCGGGCCGATCTTGTGGCCCCGCTCCACGTGCAGTTCGTTTCGGGCCAAGACGGCGACAATATCCCCCGACTGCACGATTGTCTTCAGATCCGCTTCCACAATTTGCCCCTCGTGCCGGATGCGCTCGATAAAAACGCGGTTTTCTTGAGTGGACATTTCAAGCTCACCAACGCTTTTCCCGGACAGGCCGCCGCCGTTAATGCGGTAAGCGCGCGCATCAAATTGGCGCGAGACAGACATTACTCCGGGCTCCGGTTCTGTTCCCCCCAGCTTTGATTCATACTCCTTGCAAGCTTTGACCAGATCCACGCGCAGGATTTTTGGGCCAAGAGACGCCAGTATCCACGCGGAACCCGCCGTTCCAAACAGGTAGGTCACCGCATAGGCCACCGGCATGCGGTTGATGAGCGCCAATTTATCATCCGGTGACATATGAAGCTGATTGATAGAGTCTGTGGCCACTCCCAGCACGGCGGAAATAGTTTGAGATCCTGCCAAGAGCCCCGCTGCCTGGCCGACGTCGTAACCCATATACCGGGCCGCCGCGTAGGCCGCGCCCAATGAAACCAGGCATTGCAGCACGGAGAAAATCACCTGGGGCACGCCATCACTTTTGAGACCCCTGAAAAACTGCGGTCCGACACCATAGCCGACCGCAAAAAGGAACAATAAAAAAAAGACGGACTTGACGTTGGAGGAGATGGCGATGTTCATTTGTCCCACCAAGACGCCCGCGAGAAGGACTCCGGTCACAGAGCCCAGGCTAAATTTTCCTATTTGGAATTTCCCGATCCAGTAACCAAGGGCCAACGTGAGAAAAATGGCGAGTTCCGGATATTGCCGAAAGATGTGCGCAATGCTTTCCATAATCAATCTCCTTAGGCCGCCGTAGACGGCCGCTTTTCAAGTGCTGACGGCTTGATTAATTTGATTCCTTGTGCCGCGTGATACCCGTGGATTTCTTTGACATCCAATTGGCGCATGAACGTGATGGTTTCTCGCGTGATCACCTGGCCGGGCACCATGATCGGGAAGCCAGGGGGATAAGGAATCACAAAATTCGCCGACACCAACTCCGGTCCATTTTTCAAGCGGTCATCGACATCTTTACTGGAGAGCTTCACGTACTCGCACTGCTTCTCGTCATAGGCCATGAAGAAGGCCGGCCGCATGTGCCCTTCGTTACTGGCCGCTTTAGGGTTGTCCCGGAACGCGGGATGAAAATGGCTAAAGTTCGGTAAGTCGGGAACATCCGTCATGAGTGACTTCACCTGGGCCTCAAAAGCGGATTTTTCTGAAGAGCCTCCTTCAGCTAGACGCTTTTCGATATCCCTTGAGATGTCCGCCAGGACTTTGATCAGCAGGGCAACATCACTGCGGGAATTGTTGATATTGCTCTGAAGGAGGATGCTGTTGCGCGAGGTCTTATTGACCTGCACGTCATACTTGTCGGCTAGGAGTTTTTTAAACTGGGTTCCGTCTAACGCCGCGGTGCCGCAGATGAGCGTGAGGCGAGTGGGATCCAGTGCGATCTCATCGGTCTCCCACGCCTCCAGCACTTCTTTCCATGTCGAATGTGGCTGGCCGTATTCCTTAAGACCCGAAGCTCGGAATTCCGCAGGGACCATCTCTTCGGCCGTAGCCACATGAAAATATTTGGAGATGAGCGGATGCGTATTCACTTCGCGGCGGATGCGCATGGACAAATCGAGCGCCCGCATGTTCAGCTCGTAGCCTTCAAGTTCCATCTGACGGCGCGCGACATCCAGCGACGCGATCAACTGCTGATTGGGTGACGTGGATGTGTGCGTGAAGAATGCTTCTTCAAACGATCCGTGCACTTTATCGAAATCTTCGTCCCACACAAGAATCATCGATCCCTGCCGGAACGCGGACATCGACTTGTGCGTGGAATGGGTCTGGTACACGCGAATCCGCACTTGATCCGGATCGGGCATGAGCGGGATGTCTAGCCACTTCGGGCTCTTCGGATCCAGTCGTGCGGTCTGAGCGAGATACGAGGCGTATTCTTGTCGGTACGCCGGATCGCGAAATCGTGCCGTTAGGGCCGCGGCAGCACCCATTGCCGTGCGTCGCCGATGGAAGGGATCGAAGCGGGCGAATCCGAACCATGCTTCGTCCCAAATGAAAACAAGATCGGGTTTTATCGCCAGGCATTCTTCCATCACGCGTTTGGTGTTATACATGTGGCCATCGAATGTGCAGTTGGTTAGATCGATGGCTTTCACTTTATCCAGCTTTCCCTCCGCCCTGCAGTCAAGAAGCGCTTTCTTAATGGATCGAAGCGGAACGGCGCCGTACATCGAATATTGGGTAAGAGGAAAAGCTTCGACGTAATAAGGTTGCGCGCCGGTGAGCACGAATCCGTAATGATGCGATTTGTGGCAATTGCGATCGACAACGACAATGTCACCGGGCTTGCAGATCGCCTGCACCACAATCTTATTGGAGGTAGACGTTCCGTTCGTGGCAAAGTAGGCGCGCTTGGCCCCAAAGGCGCGGGCGGCCATATCCTGAGCTTCCTTAATTGTCCCGGTGGGCTCCAGCAGGCTGTCGAGCCCCCCGGATGTGGCGGAGGATTCCGCCAGGAAAATATTGGTCCCGTAAAACGCGCCCATGTCCCTGATCCAATTCGACCGGAAAACGGACTTCCCTCGAGCGACCGGCAGCGCATGAAACGTTCCGACAGGCCGTTGCGCATACCTCTTCAGGTTGGAGAAGAACGGTGTCTTAAATCGATCATTGACCCCATCCAGAACGGCCAGGTGAATTTCCATGACCTCGTCAAAGCCATAAAAGATTCTCCGGAACGACTCGGCCGCGGGTGTGCCAGCCAGTTTTTCAACGGCATGATCGGTCAACAGGTAGAGGTCAAGTTGCGGACGCTGATTCTTGATCACGCGCGCGAGAGTCGTGGAGACCGAATCCGGGATGATTGTGGAGGCGTCGACTTGTAGGTGCCGCTTTAGAAAATCGCGCATGACGGGCAGCTCATATTTTGAGCTCAATGAAATACCATCGTGAATTACCACGGCCTGCAGGTTAGTGTTGACAATGACGGCGATCAGCGCGTCTTCAAAAGTGCCGACTTGCACGATTTCGTAATGAAAATGATCTTCCCCCCGTCGCAATCGGCGAAGTTCCTGGCGGGCGCTCTCCCAAGTGTCGGGATCGCCGGTTGTGACAATGAGAAGTTCAAAGTAGGGTTTCTGTGCTTGACCGGCCTGAACGTCCGGTGGAACGATCGTCGCCGAGACCGTTCCGACGCTTTCGTGAATCGGATCCCACGCGGCAGGATCCAAACGGTAGTTTCCGGTGAGAAGGGCGGTAGAAATTTTGAGCGCCAGTTGAGAGAAAAGACCGGCGTTCTCCTGCTGCAGTGCTTCTTTCAGACCTGCCATCAGGTGTGGGCCTGGATAAGCGTTGTATTCCTCTAAGGGTGCGACCCGGGCCAAAGTGCCGGACGCTTTGGTTAAGAATGTCACTACCTCACGCCCTTGCATCTCGGCTGCCAACCAGTCGCGGCCCGCGGCGCTTAGCTCGCTCCAGAGATCGGCCCTGGCGGCCGCGGCGGCATAAAAATCTTTTAGATCTAGAGACCGATTCCCTTTTTCTGCGGGACGAACCCGATCGCTTAAAATGGCTTTCATAAAAAACTCCTTTAACTCTATTTACTGCAACGAACACATTTTGGGAAAAGCATTACTGGGCGACAATTAGACCTTAGTCCTATGGCCGCGTCGTCCCGACGGCGGCCTGCGGCGTCGGTGGGTGTTCAAAACTCCCTCCCAACGCCAGATGAAGATTTGTCCGTTGCGCGAGTTGTTCGCTTTCCACATGCAAAAGCGACACGCGCGCGGATAAGACGGCCAATTGCTGCTGCTGCACGGCGCGTAGATCCGCTTTCCCAACCCGATAACTTGTTTGCGCCAGCGCGAGAGCGCGCTGATTATTCTTTACGGCATCACGAAGGAGCTGAGCACGTGCATCCAGCGTCTGCGTGGTGGCCAGCGCGGTTTCCACGTCGCCGAGGGCACGCAGCGCCAACTGGGCATATTGCGCGACGGCCTCTTTTTGTTCGAGTGTCCGAATCCGAACTTGTGTAACCAATGCTCCACCCTGATAAATCGGAGCCACAAGCCTCGCGCCTACGCCTCCTGTCGGATTCGAGAAGTTGTCTTTCAATTGCAAGATGTCGCTTTGAATGGCCGCGACGTTGGCATTGAGAGAAATTCGGGGCAGACGCGCCGCCTTGGATTCGCCGACGCGATTGAAGGCCGCGGCCACCCGCCGCTCGGCGGCAACCATGTCCGGGCGGCGTTCCAGCATTTCTAGAGGCAACCCGGCGGGAATTGGACTTGGCAAAGTCGGGAGGTCCTGTCGAGCTCGAAGTTCGGCTGCTGGATAGCGGCCGAGTAGGAGTTCTATGGCGCGCAAGGATTGGCCGTGGGCCAATCGCACTTGCACTGCCATGTCTTGCAGCGTTTCCAGATTGGCTCGCGCCAGCGCGACATCCTGTTCGTTGCCTGGGCCGATGGTCCAACGTTTTTCGGCCAAGGAAACCAAATCCTGGGCGGAGCGGATAATGTCCTCCGTGATTTGGATTTGGAGATACGTTTCGCTGGCGGTAAACCAACCTTTGGCCATCGTAGCCGCCAAGGATTGCCTTGCAAATTCAAAGTCCGCCTGCGCCGAGGCATAAGTGGCCTGATAGGCGTTTCTCCCGTAGCGGATCCGACCCCAAAGATCCGGCTCCCACGAAACACCGAGAGAGACACCCTGCAAGGCGGAACTAATATCGCCGCCGCCCATGTTCAGCCCACCGACGCCGAGAAGATTTACCGTCGGGCGCAGGGCCGCTTTGGCCAGTTCGACGTATTGCGCCGCCTCTTCGACGCGGACGGCGGTAATGCGCAAATCCGGATTGTTGGCCATCGCCTCGGCCACCAGGGCATTCAACTGGGCGTCATTAAAGCTCGCCAGCCAATTGTCCGCGACGGGGCCGGCCTCGGCGCCGGCTTTCCAGGGGTTGGTCAAGGCGATGTGGGCGAGCGTCCCGGACTGTTGGCGAATTTCCAGGGAAGTGGGCGGTCGCTTGGTGGCACATCCCGCAGCCAACCCCAAGCCCGCTAGCCCTGCCAGGATAATTCGACGTGATGGCATGGCATCCTCAATGCAGCTTTAAAATCAGCCAGTCCAATTTAGAGCCGACTCGGACAATGACCTTTCGAATGATGTGGATCATTTCTCCGCTATCGGTATAAATTGCGCCGGCTCCATGCGCACCGGCTGCTAAAAAAATGTCTCGATCTTTGCCATCCGGGATCAGTCGAACCGCCAGGGCATAGGGCGGAATGGGGGCGACGCCGCCTGCCGCGTTCAGGGAGCCAATGGGCAGCTGTCCTTGGGCGGTTGCCCACATGATCGAGTCGACTTTGCATTTGATGACGCGGCCGGGATACATGCTAAAGGCGATCTCCGCCTCCTGCCCAGGTTTGATCTTCCGGACTTCATTTTGACGGTAAATGGCCAGAATCCATTGTTCGTCCTCGACAAAATTCATCGCGGGAACCATCGGCAGGGGGACCGCCATCGCGCCTGGCCGAAGCGTAAGCGCGATGACGGTACCGTCGGCAGGCGCAAAAAAAGTCGTCTGGCTGAGCTGCCATTGCGCATCCGCCAGTTGCGCCGTCGCCGCGGCCAGATCGCTTTCCAGTTTCAGCTGGTCTGACTCGGCCTGTTCTTGATCAAACTTCGAGCCCGCTCCGGCGCCGGCCAACTCCCGGTATTGGCCGCGTCGTTTGTGCGCCAGAGTGAGCTTTGATTGAAGGCTCAGGACATTGGCCTCGCCCACTTTGACGGCAATTTCGTAGGGGACCGGATCCACTTTGAATAACTCATCGCCCTTCTTAATGGGGCGGTTGGGTTCAATCGGCACTTCGATCACGAGACCTCGGACGGGAGGATTGATCGGGACGACGTAATTGATGACTCGCACGTCATGCGACGAAGGAGCGACGATGTTCAGGAGCAAAATGAGTAGGGTCAGGCCTACCATCGGGATCGTAACGACAATGACTTGACTGACAAAGTTCCAAGGAAGCCACTTAAATTTGAAAAAGATTAACCAGACAAAGCAGGAATAAATACCAAGAAGTAGGATTTCCACGACTCAGTGACTGCCTTTTTCAGCGGCCTTGCCGTCATGTTCCACCGTGTCAGTCCCGTAAGCCATCTTATGGAGAACCGGCTTCGTGTAGGCCCACAACCAGGCGAGCGGCCAAAGAAGTCCGCCAAAGGCGAGAGAAAGCAGACACAAGCATTGGATGGCCGGGGTCTGAGGGTGTTGCTTTTTCTCGGCGATCTTTTCCGGCAGGATATGGATCAGCAAAAATACGGCGATGGCCACCACCGGCGCGACCACCAGGACCACCCAGGCGAGCACGTCGGCTACCGAGTCGAGCACCTCTCCCTTGAAGATAGAAGCATACGCGTTACAAGGGACAATGAAATAAAGCGTCAGAATCGTGCCCGTCAGCCATCGTTTAGGGTTCACTACTGACGTCCTGACGGAAAGGTTCGGTTTCATAGTTTTATTTAGGCGGAAATTTCTCTAACAGTGCGTGAGCGGCTTCGCGCAGCTTCTTATCGCGTTCTTCGAGCGGCCTGGACATATCGATATGGGCGTGGACAGAGCCTTTCCAAATCTCCACCGGAGGCAAACCACGGGTCATGATGAGGTCCAGCCTTCCTAAGATGTAGGTCATATCCATAAGTTCGGCGACGCCATAGTTCTCCAGTCTGGCGTCGACCTTTTTCTCGGACGAAACAAAATACGCCAATAAAACATCGGCGTCTTTCGGCGAGACGAGGCGATATCCTTTGGTTTGAAGCGTGCCATCAATAGCGGATCGGATACGTCTGTCCAAAGGCGGATCGTGGGGGATCGGTTCTCCGATCGCCCCTTCCGCCGTGCTCCAGCTATAGGTATGGATGCCATCGAAATGAGCGGAATGGTTGTATTGCGTGCGGACCATGGGGCCGGAACAAGCCGAGGTCCAAATGGCTAAAGACAAAACGTCGAACCTCGCGATGGACCTTTTTTTCAGCATTCGTTTCTCACTATTGAAATCTTAGGCTTTCAAATAAAAGACCTCTATAGGACCTTGGTCCAATGGGCCGTGTTTGTAGTCGGAAGTTACAATGAATCTAGTCGACTAGAAATTAAATTAGCCCCGGGAGGAACTCTCATGCGATTGTCGCGGCTTCAGCAGACTTCATCGATCGCGGTAACGACGGCATTCCGGGGTCTCCGATGGTAGATCCTGGTCCAGGAGTACGCTATTTTTCCGATGAGGTTCACGCGCAGGCATGGCCAGCCGTTTTCGGGCGGCCGGGAGCGCGCAGGATAATTCTCTTGGTCATCACGGTCGGCATTCTAGGAATCGACTATTTAACCGGCCCTACCATTCGTTTCCCGGCGTTTTTCGCGCCGCCGATTCTGCTGGCGGCATGGTATGACGGTTTCCTCTGGGGAAGTTTGACGGGAATGGGCATTGTCTTTTCTCGAGTTGTTTTGGAACGGTGGATTTGGACGCATGTTCCATGGCCGTTGGAACATACTCTCGTAACAGCTTTTTCCGCCATGTTGATGATTCTTATTCTCGCATGGTACGCGGCCCGCGCTGGGAGGCTCACCCGGAAGATCCGATTTCTATGGGGGCTCTTGCCAATCTGCGTCTATTGTCATCGGATTCGGAACGAGAAGAATGAGTGGGAGAAGCTCGAAGCCTATATTACCGATCGATCCAAGGCTGAATTCACCCACGGAATTTGCCCGAGTTGCGTCATCAAAAAGTCTTCAGCTTCCTAAAGTGTCGATGGGAGGCGGTTCACTTACTCGGCGGGTTCGAGATAAGCGCGGTAAGCATCCAAAAGAATCGGCAGGATAGCAAAAATCATCGGCCCCAAAAGGATACCGAGAGCTCCGAAGAAGTTCAGACCGCCTAAAAGCGCAAGCAAAAACCAGAGCAAGGGGAGTTCCATTGCCGGCCCGGCGATCAGCGGTCGCAGAATGTTATCGCAGGTGCCAGCGATCACACCAAGAACGATCATGGTAATCCCTTTCCAGATGACGCCTTTCGTAAAGAATACTATCGCGACCGGGATCCATACGAGTCCGACTCCGATGCCCGGGATCAAAGTGCTGACGGCGGTGATGGCGGTCAAAACAACAAATCCCTGCACGCCGACGATCAAGTAGGCGATCGCCAATATGGCTGTTTGGATAAGTCCCACGATCACAATGCCCCGGAATACGCCCTGAACAACCGACTTGGCTCGGTGCTGAAGGCGCTTCTTAAGTTCTTCGGGAAATGGCAAAAGCTCATTCCATTGTCTGCGAAGTCGGTCGCCATCGCGCAAAAGAAAGAAAAGCACGATTTCAAACAGAAGGATATTGGCCACAAGAAGCAGAAGATTGACGGCAAGGCTCGCACCTAGAGCGGCGGCTTTTTCAGCCGCATGATTGCCCAAGGTGACAATCTTTTCTTGAGATTGCCTAAGCGTTTTTTCCAGGCGATTGGTTAGCGATGGAGGCAAGCGCGCGGCCCAGGGAGGCGGCGATGCATCAGGATCGTCGATTCTATTTTTTATGATGAGTAAATGTTCCTTCACGCTTGGCCAATAAGCCACTGCCTCGTTCGAGGCTGAAATCGTAACCACGACGAGAGGTCCCACCACCAAAACCAATGCCGCCATGGCCGATAGAAAAGCGCGCCATGTTCGGCTTGAACTCGGCATCCGGCGGGCTACCCAGCAATGCGCGGGCCACAAAATAATCGCCGCGGATAAAGCGCACAACAAGGGACTAGCAAAGGGAACCAGCAAGAAAACCGCCAGTCCTAGAAACGTCAAAAGCAGGACAAAGAAGGCGATCAAGCCGATTTGTTCTTGCAGCGATCTTCCAACGACGGGTCGTTCGTCAGTCATCATATTTGTGCTCCTGTTGGAGAGACGGGAAGGGGAAACCCGTCACTCCAACAGAAGCACACTTTGAATTATAGAAGAGCCCTGAGAACCGGACCATTGGACCTTGGTCGTATTAGAAGGCATGAGTCCAGATCAAACCGTCAGAGTCGCGCGTTATCCAGGGTACCCATTGAGCCATTTGTTGATTTCCCTTTTTGTCCCTTTTCATGACGAAGCTCCCAATGCTCTGGCCAAGCACGGAGCCGACCAGAACGTCGCTTGTCCAATGCTGCTGCAGCGCTAGTCGCGAGATTCCCACGCCGGCGGCCAATGTGTAAGCTGGTACGGTTACCCACGGCGTCTCGAATTCCTGGCTAAAGATGGCCGCCGTCGTGAACGCCGCGGCGGAATGGCCGGACGGGAACGAAGAATTGCTGAATCCGCTAGGGCCACGGAAATCTCCCTGAAATGGCGAAGTCCCGGGCCGATCGCGTCCCGCCACGAGCTTTAGGGCTGTTCCCCAGATAGTCACGTCGACAAGCCCTTCAAACCAGCGCGCCGTGAAGCGTTTTATCCGGCTGTCGTCTTGCCAGGATCCCCAGCCATAACCGATGACGGACACCCCAAAGGTGACTTCGCCAGAACCGATTTCGCTCACCGCCTGCCATGCGGACTTGCTTGATCCGGAAGCCTGTCCCCAGGAATCGCTGAGCTGTTTATCCAAAGAGCGATTTCCGTCCCATTGCGTCGCCAAGCCAATGGCGCCTGCCGATGTCGCACCCCACAACAGAAGATCGTTTTGGTCGGCGCGCGCAGGAGACGTGGCAATGGCTTTTTGGTCATGGAAAATATTTGTTAATACGTCCATGGGGGTGTCTTCGGCATGAAGCATCGTGACGGGAAAGATCAAAATTAGAAAGATTCGAACGATCTTCATTGAATTAATCCATTCATCGGAGACTCATTTTTTTGAACCGACAGGGACAGTAAACGTGTAAAGCCATATGGATACAGAATGGACTTGATAGCGTGATGCTTCATCAATGGCATAGGAGATGGCCAGAGGTCGATCGCCCCAAATATTGCCGCGCGTCAAGCGCAGCTCAAAACCTCCCGTGATATGCGCCCGTGCAGAAATTCCATCGTAGCGGCTCGGTTCGTAATAGGTTCCGACGCGCAGCCGCAAAAATCTGGGGACCGCTTCGACCTCCAGGCCCGTATGCAGCGTCGCGATTGTTTTCTGTCCGACCGGCTGCAGCGTTTGAGTTAAAAAGGCTCCCGTGCCATTGGCATCGCCTGGCGATTGACCAAAAAGTCGCAAGTCACAGGTGGAGATCGCGGATCGATTTCTCCAAAGCGGAAAATCGTCCCACTCATAGGCCGTCCCGACAGCCATCGAACCGGCAACCATTACACCGTTTGGCACGATCAGGTTCCCCACCTTAACGGGTGAGGTGCCGCTCACAACGAGGTTCTCGCTGCTTGAAACAGGGGACGTATAAGCCGCTCCGAATCGCCAATGGCCACGCTGGGGATGCCAGATCACCCCGGTTCCGTAGCCGAAGCCTTTGAGCTGGAAGGAACGCGGGTCATGACTGTCTTTTGGTTGAGCCCGGGCTCCAATGGGATTTATGGAGAGTCCGATCGCCAACTGCCGGTCCATAAACGTATACCCGCTGGCCAAACTTCCGCTCACAAACTGGGCGACCTGATTCTGCGGAAGATCATTCGACCCATAGGCGGACACTTGCGCGAGAGTCCCTAAACCAAAGTTCTGATATTGTCCCATCACGCCGACATCGGCCAGCACGTGGTCGCTGTACACCAGGCTGGTCGAACCACTATTATCCGTGTCATCATTGGTTGTCGTGAGGGCGCCCATCACCATGTCGAATTCCCACGGACGGTCAAACGCGCGCGGGCGATAGGCCACCGCCGCCGGATTATCCTGGATCGCCGCATTGCCTTCCGCTAATCCGACAATCGCGCCTCCCATCCCAATTTTGCGGGTGGACCCTGTCACGACCGTGCGCGTCAAATCAAGCTGGTAATTATTGCTTTGTATCGGATCTCCCTGCGCGGCTTGTAGTCTCCCTCTGATCCCAATGAAAAGCAGGAGGATGGCAAAAATCCATGCGGGATTTCCCTTCATGACAGTACTCCCGCCGGCTCCCCGAGCCAAGCCCGGAGAGCCAACCGTATTGACGTTACGATTTGCTGACAGTGATGCCGACGGCGGTCGTGTATTTCACGACGACTTGATCTCCTTTCTTCACGTTTTCTAGATTCTTCACGTCCGGCGCGATATCAATCGGGAATTCTCTCCCATCGGGTCCCTTCAGGACCGCTGTGCGCTTTTTGTGATTGATTTTCGAGATCGTGGCGGTAACGACGTGAGTTTGAACCGCCGTCCCTGAGGGTTTCTCCGTTTTGTTACGGATAACGACAGTTCCGGAGGCTTGCGCAGAGTCCACAGTCTCATGGGGGTCCTGTACCAGGACCGCCACGGAGACCAGGTAATCGATTTTGATCTTATCGCCCTTTTTGACTTCATTGAACCGGTGCGCTTCCGGCCCCACTTCCATCGTCACCTCCTGCCCATCGGGCGTCGAGAGTGTCAACATACGGGTGTTGTAATCGATATCTTCTACGGTTCCGGTCACGCTGGCCGCCGCCGCCTCGACAACTCCCGGCTTTTCTTTTGTCTCTGCCGCCATCCCAACGGTTGCGAATACGCCTCCAACGGCCAAACAAAGAACGACCGCTGTTTTTACGACATACGATGTATTCATCTTTATCTCCTTTATGGTTTATGCTGTATTTCTTCAGACTTAACCGACAATTCGAAATGCCCACGACAGAAATACTTTAATTCCGGAATTCGTCCGGGTAACTGACGGCAAATCGTTGTAGGTTGTGTAGCGTTCCTGGAATGACCAGCCCAGCCCCGCCGACAAATCACGGGTGATCGGATAGCGCGTTTCCGTGTTCACAAGAAATATCCGGCTTTGCGAAGAGAGCCCGTTATGGGTTGGAAACCAACCCGCTGAAACAGTCAATCGGAACCAATCCACGTCATCTCGTCGAATCCGGACATCCACCTTGGGTCCGCCGCCGGAGCCGAAATCATAATTTCTTCCCGTATCTTTGATGTTGTTATCCGCGTAGTCGGTCTGGATACCCGCGGCGATATAGCCCTGCCCACCCACTTCCGTACGCAGGTCAAATTCTTTGAGCAGCTTCCACCGTGAGAGAAGAGTGAGGTCCAAGCCCGAACCTCCAAAAGAGGACGGCCCATTGTTGAAATAATTGAAAGTTAATCCCGGGGATATCATGTGGTGGACATCGGTCTCATCTTTCACACTCCATCCAGCTAAAAGACCTCGATAAGCGATCGACGGGATCAGAGGTCCTTTGGTTAAGGAAATTGTCCCGTCCAAATCAAAATAATCGAAAGGTTTCTTAATTGGGACCTCGTGGGGATCGTTGTAACGCATAGTCACGGCGACGTAGCCTTGGTCAGGATGTTCAGCGGTTTCCCTCCCTCGCTGATAACCGCCGTCGGCCATCAAAAACAGCTTGGAAGGTAACCGATCCGGAGGATTGTCCGCTTCTTTCCACATATCACCAAAAATCGCGCGATCTAAAAACCCAACAGGATTTACAATCCCGGCCCCAAGTTCGCGCCAGAATTTCTCCCACCCATGCGCGTGGTTATCTCGAATGGCCATGGAAAGACGATGGGTCATTTCCCCTCGGCTGAGTCCGCCAAAAAAAGTGTTCGACATATCGTTGTAGGCTGGAGGCTCCGCCTCCATCAGATATTCCCAACCCAAATCGCCCGCGGCGACAAACGGTGCCGACTCCCAGAAGCTAAATCCATTTTCTCGTGCGGCGTTGAAATACAACGAGCCCTGGAAGGGATGTCCCCACATATTGGTTTGGAAACCATCCGCATCCCACCAAGGCGGATTACTGAAATTGTGACGGACGGTGTCCATGGAGATGTCTGCGTAAGGGTAATCTTTCACATAGTGACTCCACACCCACGGAGACCAGCCAAAGAATATGGTCTCTCCAGCCGCTCTGAAAAACCTCTTTTCGGCTTGAGGAGGTTCCGAGGCCAAAACGGTCCCGGTAGAAACCTCTCCACAAACCGGCCCCTGGACCAGGAAAAACGCCGCTATAGTGAGAAAGAAGAATTTCTTATTCACACATTCACTCTCTCGAAAGATATGAAATTCCCAAAAAACCGCCTATTAGACCAAAGACCAATATCTCCCGGCGGATCGCCACTCTATACTGAATTCGGGAAACGTGACTTGATCAAAACAGGCCTATGCGTCGTTTTAGCGGCAGCCGGTTTCATCCCGAGGCCGCTTTACGGAGCATCCCCATCCAGCCTGCAGGATCGGGTGGCGAAGGAAGAGCTTTGGAAAGACGACGGGCTTTTTATCCTTCCTTATCGACCAAATTATTTTATGCCTCTCAGTTATAACCCGAGTCCCAACAACGACGTGTTACCAGCGGGTTCGGCTTCTCTAAAGGAGATCGAGACGAAATTTCAGATCAGCCTGAAAGTCCCGTTGGCGGATCATCTCTTGAGTCATGACATCGCGACGTATCTTGCCTACACCCAGCTCTCCTACTGGCAGACCTATAACAAACAGGAGTCTTCTCTTTTGCGCGATTCCGATTACGAGCCGGAATTCTTCCTCCAATTTAATTCGACAAGGAGGATAGGGAGTTGGACCAACCGCTACAATCGCCTCGGATACGACCATCAGTCGAATGGACAACAGGACCCCTTGTCCCGCAGTTGGAATAGAATTTACGCCGAATTTGTTCTGGATTACGGCAACGTTATGGTGTCGGTCAAACCCTGGTATCGAATCACAGGGCCTCCCGAACAAGACAGCAATCCGAACATGTGGAAATATTTGGGCTATGGCGAACTGCGTGGGGCAATGACGTTTTGGAAGTCGTGTGAAGCGTCCCTGCTTTTTCGTAACAATTTGCGTATTCCCGACAACAAGGGTGCCATCGAGCTGGGATGGGCATTTCCAATCGCCGGCCGCATGAAGGGGTATATTCAATACTTCAACGGTTACGGCGAATCCTTAATTGATTACAACAGCGCGGTAAACCGCATCAGTGCCGGGCTCTCATTTTCGGATTGGCTTTAACGATCGTTCGTGATGACTAGTATCACGAACCCCAAGTATGAGAGAAAACCGTTGCCAGAGACTGGAAGTTTGCGCCTGTGCGGGTCACAATTCCGTTGCTGTAATTAAGGACCAAAGAGTCGCGTGAAGATAATGAAAATGTCAACGTTCCCCCAAGACGGTAATTAGTCTGAAGATCCGCTTTTTCAGCGCCGTTAACGCTTGTGCGGCCACCCGTTGCCCACCCATAATTAAGCGCGATCCACGTCTTTTTTCGAAAGGAATAGATCAGGTCGCCTTTGAGATAACCGATCGGCTGTTGCGTCAGCTCGTTGCCGCCATAATAATCATGATTCGTTGTAAAGACCCAAGTGCCCGCGGCGCCTTCCGCGCACCATTCTTTCCAAGCGTAAGACACGCCAGTCTCGGGACGGATAGACCATCGGTTTGATCCCAGATTAATCAATCGGCTGGAATCGTATTGACCAAGGGGCGCTGCCAGCATAAGACTCATTCCCCAAATCGCCTTCTGTTGGTAATTTTTAAATTCCGAACGTTCCAGCGCCGGTGCGCCCGCCAAATTGACCGCGAAGCGAAAGCGCGGGTCCGCAAGTCCCTGGGGATCCCGAGTCATGAATTGTCCGGCAACCGTCCCTTCATAATGACTCCAGGCCACCAACGTGGCCGCATCCACGCGAGCGGTGCGCCCGAAGAGGTTGAAATACCGTGCGTAACCGAGCAGGGCGCCTTGCACGTGCGCCTTCGCGTTTTCGATTGGGACCTCGCTATCGTCGGCGAGGATATTTCCCCCGCTATAAGCGTACCCGACGCTCAGTGCGTTAGTCCCCATCGGCGCATTTCGATAGAGTCCCGGTTCAAGTTCCAGGGCCTGAACGTACTCTACCGCCCACCCGATAAGAAATCCTCCGATCATCAGACGGGCCATGAATGAACGTTTAGACGCCGTCATTCAATGTTAGTTCCGTGGCCGTCGAGAAATCAAACGCCCCATCGGTAGCCGAGTCCAAGAAGAAAAAGGTCCGCGTCGCGGTTGTAGCCAGTGATAACACGGTTCCAGTTCAAGCGCGCCAGCCAGTGATCGTTAAATCGCCAGGAAACGCTGGGTGTCACCATGCCGGTCACGTCGCTGCGGCTTTCTGACTGGTCGCGATCGATAAACACATAAGGCCCAGCGCCGAAAGCCACCGTCAATTTCTGATTAAGAAAGACGTCTGTCAACCAGACCTGTCCGGCAAAGCCCGCGCGTTTTATGATTTCCGCATCGCCTTCATTAATAAAGGAAACGGACCAGTCTCCATAACGCGCGAATCCTTTTCGAAATTCGAGGCTTGACGCCACTCCGCTTTGACTGTTCAACGTATTAACAACGGATTTTCCCAGGGAAAGAGTGACTTCGTTCGTCGTGGTTCGCATAATCGGTTTTTCTTGGGGCTCTTCTGGCGAACCGGCTTTGTCCTCCGCCGTTTGCCAGAGTTGATAACCAACGCCCAATACGGCCGTTCGCGTCTGGATATCGTCATGCGGTAGGAGCCAATTCACCGTCAAGCGCAAAAACCAGGGTGTCTTCGTGTAATACGTGGCGGAAAGACTAGCAATAGGCGCCCAGCCATGCACGTTCAAAGAATCAGTACGATCCGGAGTCGGCTGCGTATCGTAGAAGCGATAAAATCCCCCTCCAGCCGCCACCGCCATTTTCCGTTGAAACAGCGGCGCCTCCGCCCAGAGCTCGGAGGTGTATCCGTCGCGATGATGATCGGGAATGTGGCCTTCATTAATCCAAGCCGCCGACCAAGCGAAGTAGCGCAGAAAATGCTGGCGGTAATCGATTTGCCAACTGTAGCTCGTCCCCAGATCAGCGCTTGAACGCCCAAAACTATAGGAAAGCTCTTGTGCTCCGCCTGATGTCGTCAATGAGACAACAAGAAAGAACCCCAGCGCGATCTTGGAATTTGCACAGATCACATTTTTAGAAAGCACACTGAATTATAGGCGGGGGCGTCTACGTACGATATTGGACTTTAGCAGTATTCGCGATGTACGGGGGTTTTGCCTTCCGCAGTCAATCGGCCTTCGAGCACACAGGGTAATCGGTGAAAGCGTTCTTCATCCCTTGGCGCGCGTTGGAAAGAGTCTGCCCTTCCAAGTCCCCGATGACTGCGT
>Ga0206971_10153_pt1 | contig 24920 bp, 22 predicted proteins | sample Alteio_BWOrgHeat_85_FD_152917 | JGI IMG/M metagenome (GOLD analysis project Ga0206971, IMG submission 152917) | Enriched cells from forest soil in Barre Woods Harvard Forest LTER site, Petersham, Massachusetts, United States -... | ecosystem: Environmental > Terrestrial > Soil > Temperate forest >...
CGGTCATTAAACTTGGGAAACGTCTTTTTGGACTTGTCCTGAAGTTAACCCCGGACAGCTATTGGATCTGGATGGATGTCATAGGGAAGAGAACGGACTTGCATCCGGTTACCTTGAATCAAATTGCTAACGGAAGACTCGAGGTGAGCGTTGACACTATGAAAATGATCGCGAATGCCGTTCTCGAACTCGTACAAGAAAGCAATCTCATACTTCAACCCACTACGTGGTCGATCAAGCGGTCACAACTGCATGAGTTGTCTCGACAGATCGATGCGGAGGTGGGAGCCATGTTTAGATTACATCGCAAATCTCAGAATATTCCGTCGGAAAAGGTCGCTGCTCAACTGGGCATTAATATATCCTTTTTATGGGATTTGGAGATGGGGATGGGAGGACGACCGGGCCTTGTCTCTGAGAAAGACAAGCTCTCGCCAGGTCTCGCCACGCTCGAGACGTATCGGAGTCTATTGAACTTGGAGCTCTCGGATATCGTGACTCCCTTTATTCAAGCTATGCTCGAGCAGGAGTTATCATTAGCATTGGATATTGCAAGTTACGAAAAACGAGCCATCTTGACGTTTCATTCATTGACCAAAGGGAACAAGAAATTACTGCGGCATCTCTCAGACATTACGAACATTCCGTACGGAACACTGAGGTATCTTCAATACATCGAACAGGAATCCGTTTGGAGTCCTATGGACGTGTGGTACATTTTTCCGCTCGCTGCTGCATTAAAGGTCCCGCTCGATCAATTGTGGCCAGCGAACGACTTGGTCACACTGCACTTCGCTCAAGCGGACAGAAGCGCCTGAAGTAGTGCCAAACCTATTGGTGGTCGGCTTCGGGGGACAGAACATCTTCGGGCGCGGATTCTACAGATGGGGATTGCGGGTGAAGAGGGGCATCGGTTAATTCTTGAGCGCAGAAAGAGATCGCGATCAATTCGCGGGTGGAGTCCAAAATTGGCGACACGCGCACGAGCGCCTTCACGGTTCTTCCGTTGCTTGCGCAGTGGATCGTTTCGAAAGGCGGCGGGCGGTTCCCCTGTCGAATGGCCTCTACCTGTCGTTGGATTTCCGCTCCTTGATCCAGCGGGGAGAGCAGCATGATCGGTTTTCCTTCCACTTCGTTGAGTGAGTAGCCATAGATCCGCTGAGCCCCTTTGTTCCACGTCAAAATGTCCCCTTCCACCGTATGGCTGATCACAGCTTCGCTGGAGTTTTCAATCAAAGTGGCCAGGTGGTAAATCTGATTTTCAGACCTCTCCAGGACGCCGATCAAGCGCCCGATCCCCTGAGAAAGTTGACCGATATCCCCCGCGGCCGTCGTCGACGGCCGACGAGAGAGATCGCCGGTTGCCGTGGCCTCAACGCATTTGATGAGATCCTTGATCGGCTCGCTCTCCGTTTCGACCGAGAGGGCATCGGCCTTATAAACAAGGATGATGCCGGCGATCGCCGTCAGCAATCCGACGACCATATAGTCAAGACCGTAATATGAAAACTGCCACACCGTGATGGCCTTCCAGGACCCGGAACCCGCGGCGAGAAACCTCATCAGCCCCCACGCCACCCGCGAAAGAATCATGAGCAGCCCAACGAAGGCTCCCAGCTGTAGTTGATGGATCCTGCCAATGCGGGAGGCGTGCCATAGCTTTCGAAGGATCTGAAGGTGCGCGGGGCGCATCCTATTCTTTACTCCTAAGACTTGCTGGCGTCAAGCGGAATTTACATCCGTTAACATCTGCAGGAGATGACAATGCGCGCGCTCGAAGCGCGCCTGTTTTTAAACCTACATTGTGACCTAAAGTTTTATATTGACTTTTAGTCATTACATGGTATAATGGTGTCATGACGTCTACATTGAACCGTAAAGAGCGGGAGAAAAAGTTCCGCGAGGAGTTGATTTTGGATACGGCCTCCCTGATGCTACTTCAGGAGGGTTATCTGGGGCTTAACCTGGATCGTCTGGCGGAAAAAGTGGAATATTCCAAGGGGACACTCTATTTGCATTTTGATAGCAAGGAGGATCTTATCCTGGCGATTGCGGCGCGGAACCTCAAGCAGCGGGCCGACCTTTTTGAGCATGCGGTCACCTTGTCCGGCCGGCCGCGGGAGAAAGCCGTCGCACTCGGAGTGGCCGACCTGGTCTTCCTTTATTACCAACCGGTCCATTTCCAGATTGAACCCTTGGTTAAACAGACGTCGATCTGGGAGCGGGGAAGTAAGAAGCGTCAGCAGGAGTTCGATTTTCATATGAAGCTCTGCCTGGGAGTCCTGCGGCGATTGATGGAAGATGGCGTGAAGCAGGGAGATTTGGATTTGGGCAGAGTAAAACCGGAGGCGGTGACCTTCGGCTTGTGGGCGATGTCCTACGGCGCGTATTCGCTGGCTCGATCGCAGGCGCTCTTGAAGGCCATTGGCATCGACCATCCGATGCAGACGCTCATCCAGGACCGGCTGCTGTTTCTAGACGGTGTGGGCTGGAAGCCCCTGTCAACCGAGTGGGACTATGGCGCGACTCTGGAACGGGTGTTAAAGGAATTATTTCCAGACATCTCGCGTCAAAATATCGGATTGTAGGACCCCCTTTTTTTCGGGATGTAATGACTATAAGTCATTTATTGACTACTAGTTTAAAATTGACGGGCGGCAAGGGAGGATACGATGAAAGCGAACAGTCGTGTGATGAGCGTGGTCTTGATGGTCTGGGGCATTTGCCAGTCGGTGTGGGCGCTGCCGTCCGGCGAAAATCTGACGTTCGTGGTGCGCTGGGGCGCGATCACGGGCGGCTATTCTTCCTTAAGCATCCATGACGCGGAGCCCATTGCCGGCCAGCCTGCCTACCATATTGTCGCCGAGGCTCGGTCGACAGGCGCCGTGGACAAGTTCTATCGGGTGCGAGACGTCAACGAGAGCTGGATCGGAAATGCGCCCTTGGGGACATTGCGCTACGCCAAGCAGATCCACGAGGGACAATATCGAGTAGAAGAAGAAACCGTCCTTAATCAGGACACGCACCGCTTTCACAACCATTCGTACCGGATCGACAAGAACGAGTATGAGGATAAAGACGGAGTGATCCCGCCGAACGCGTTGGACGTGCTGGGGAGCCTGTACTACGTGCGGACCCTTCCTCTAGCGGTCGGGCAATCGTACGTGATTGACGTGCACTCGGGCGACAAAGTCTATCCGCTCGTGGTGAACGTGAAGAAGAGGCAGACCGTGAAAGTCCGGGTCGGCAAGTTTGATTGCTTTCTGGTCGAACCCCAGCTTCGTGGCCCGGGCATTTTCGTTAGCAAAGGAAAGAAGCTCGAAGTCTGGCTGACGGCCGACGACCGTCACATGCCCGTTCTCATGCGCTCGGAAGTCTTCATCGGGCATGTCAGCGCGGAACTGGTGAACCAGACCGTCTTATGACCCTCGTGCGGCGCTTCTCCTGCTGGCTCGCAGTCGCCGCGTTGACGGCTCCGCTTCTTGCGGAGGACCAGACGTATGGCGATTACACCTATCCCCGCCCGGGACTGTTCACGTTTCTGACGCGGATCCCCGGCGATTTCGCGGATTTCGGACGGAATACATTCCAATGGCAGAACGCCCCGTACTTCATGCTCGTGGGCGGTTCTACCGGAATTCTTCTCTATGGGGACCAATCGATTGTCGATCAAGCGCATGCGCTGGGAACGCGCTGGGGAATCGAACCGACCGACAATCAAAAAACGATCGTAAACATACCGCTCCCCTCATCAAGCTTTCAAATCGGCGTCCCATTCAACAAGGGCAGCGCTCTCTACTATATCGGCGACGGCTGGACGCATGTCGTGCTGTCGGCCGGATTCTTTACCTACGGAATGGCAGGCAACAATAACCGCGCCTTGCAGACCTCGACTGAAATTCTGGAAGGAATTTTAGCCAGCGGCACGGTGGATCAAACGATCAAGCACATCACCGGGCGTCAGGACCCATACCAGTCCACGGAATCAGGTGGAAAATGGCAGTGGTTCCCGAACCAGACCCAATACGCTCAGCACGTGCCGGCCTATGACGCCTATCCGTCGGGCCACTTGACCGCCGCCACAGCCGTCTTCACCATCGTGAAAGAAAATTATCCGGAGCAGCGCTGGATCGGGCCGCTAGGGTATACGGCCCTGGGGCTTCTGTCGTTTCAGATGATGAATAACGGCGTCCATTGGGCGAGCGACTATCCGTTGGCGATTGCTCTCGGCTACGGTTTCGGCAAAGTGGCGGTTGCCAGGGGCCGCCAACCGGTAAAGCCCGAGGATAAGAGCGCCGGCAAGACCCAATACGATTTTCATGTCTACCCCGGCTATGTTGGGGATGGCACAGGCCTATGGCTGGTATGGCAGTGGCATTAGCGGATACAGAGTTCCTCGGCCAACGCAACGATGATGCCCGCGGGGCCTCGCATGTAGCAGAGCCTGTACATGTTCTCGTACTGGGCCACCTCACCGATCAGTTCGGCTCCAATGGCGCGCAGGCGAGCGACCGTGTCGTCCACGCTTTCGACGGTAAACATGACGCTCCGCAGGCCCAGCGCGTTCGGCGGTGCGATCGACGGCTCGATCTTGACCAGTTTTGGATGGCGAAACTTCGTCAGCTCAAGCCGCCCGTGCCCATCGGGGGTCCGCATCATCACGATGTCGACTTGCACACTTTTGAGCCCGTTGACGCGGTCCACCCAGGGGCCCTCGATGGGCATCTCGCCTTCCTTCGTCATGCCGAGCGCGGTGAAAAAAGCGACAGCGGCGGCAAGGTCTTCGACGACAACGCTGACGTGGTCCAATCTCTTGATCGTCATGTCTCTAGGATAGCAGAGGCCGTGCCGCCCCGCTGTAACTAAATGCAGTCCAGAATGTCCAAAGGGTACGGTGGCCCTCCCTCTCCGGTCGAAATCGGGAAGAATGATTTCGCGCAGCGAAAGCGATAGGATCGTAAACTGCTAACATTGGCCAATTGCAGATTCTTGGAGGTGACATGCCTGAGACCATAGCTTCGAAACCTGTTGCATTAAAACGACTTTCGACTGGAATTCCGGGTCTAGATGACATTATGCTCGGGGGTTTTCCGGAAAACCGGCTGTACCTTATCGAAGGATATCCGGGGACAGGAAAGACCACGTTGGCTCTTCAATTCCTATTGGAAGGCCTTCGATTGGGAGAAACAGTCCTGTATGTTTCTCTGTCGGAAACTCGCGAAGAAATCGAGCAGGTCGCCATGTCCCACGGGTGGTCACTCAAGGGAATTCATCTCTTCGAACTCAATGAAATGGAAGAAAGTCTGCTCGAGGAAAGCCAGCAAAACTCCATTTTTCATACGTCGGAGGTCGAACTAAGCGAAACCACCAAACGCATATTCGAGCAAGCAGAAAAACTTCAGCCAACGCGCGTGGTTTTGGATTCGTTATCCGAAATGCGGCTTCTGGCCGGGGATCCCCTGCGCTACCGCCGCCAGATTTTGGCCTTTAAGCAATTCTTCGCCGGCCGCCGCTGCACCGTGCTCTTGCTGGACGATCGAACCGCCGCCGACGGGGATCTTCAGCTCCAAAGTATCTCGCATGGCGTTCTGATGCTGGAAGAGCAGTTAACGGATCACAGCACCACTCGCCGGCGGCTGCGCGTGGTGAAGCTGCGCGCCTCCGACTTTCAAAGTGGGCATCACGATTACATTATTGAGAGGGGCGGACTGCTCGTGTATCCGCGCTTGGTGGCCTCCCGTGAAGAGACGCCTCAATCGCGCCAGGCGCTGGTGATGAAAAAAGCGCCTAGCGGCCGCGCGGGACTGGATACGCTTCTGGGCGGCGGCTTGGAATATGGAACGAGTACGCTGGTCTTGGGCCCCGCGGGCGGCGGAAAATCAAGCTTGGCCACGCAATTTCTTTGGGCGGCCGCCGAACGAGGAGAAAAAGTCGCCTGCTATTTATTTGAAGAGGCGGTACCCATTTTTCTGCGGCGATCCAAGGGACTGGGAATGGACCTGGAAAATTACCTGAAATCCGGCCTGCTCACGCTTCATCCGATTGAGCCAGCGACCCTGTCGCCGGGACAGTTTTACGACCTGATCAAAAATGAAGTGGAAAAACGGCGGGTGTCCGTGATCGTCATTGACAGCGTCAACGGCTACCTCAACGCGATGCCGAACGAAAAGCATCTCATTCTTCAGCTGCATGAGCTTCTCAGTTACCTCAACCAGAAGCATGTCCTATCGCTGTTGGTCATGGCGCAGCACGGCATGTTGGGATCCATGTCCCAGCCCGTCGATGTGAGCTATCTCGCCGACACCGTTATCCTCCTCCGCTATTTTGAAGCACTGGGGCGCGTAAAAAAAGCTATTTCCGTGATCAAGCAGCGTATCGGCGGCCATGAAGACACCATTCGCGAATTTGCGCTCGGCGCCAACGGACTTTCGATCGGCGAGCCTCTCTCAGAATTCCAAGGCGTTCTGACGGGGGTGCCGCAATTTTTTGGCGCCGCCAAGGGTTTGCTGAAAGATGCGAAATAAAAAACCCGGGGAGCGGGTTTTAATTCTCGCGCCGACTGGGCGGGACGGGCCACTGATCGCCGACATGCTCAGCCGCGCTGGGTACGATTGCGACACGTTCCAAACATTGCCGGACCTTTGCGCTGAACTGCTTCGAGAGACCGGGATCGTCGGGATTGAAGACGAAGTTCTGACGCCGGAAGGCTTACGTCTCCTTAAAAGCTCCCTCCTCCAGCAGCCGCATTGGTCGGATATTCCCTTTGTCGTTTTCGCGCGCCGCGGCCGGGCGCCGGTAAACCAGTCGGTTCGCGAACGAGATCTCAAAGACCTGGGAAATTTCACAGTTCTCGAGCGTCCGCTCTATCCCTCCACCCTCGTCACGGCCATTGACAGCGCCTTGCGCGCCCGGCTCCGCCAATACGAATTGCGGACCTATTTGGAAGAGCGCGAAAAAGACCATGAAAAAATCTCGGAGCTGAACCGGGAGCTGGAAAAGCGCGTGCAGGAAAGAACCGAAGAAGCCCTCCAAGCCAAGCAGGCCTTTTACGAAGCGCAAAAGCTGGAGGCCATTGGCCGCCTCGCCGGCGGTGTGGCGCATGATTTCAACAATTTGATTACCGGCATTCTCGGCGTGACGGAAGAAGTACGCGACGCCCTTGGTCCAGAAAGTCCTCTACGAGCGGATCTTGAGGAAGTGATTCAAGCCGGCAAGCGAGCCTCGGACCTCACTCGCCAGTTGTTGGCCTTCGGCCGCCGACAGGTGGTGGCGCCTAAAATCATGAATGTCAACGTCGTCATCGAGGCCATGAACCGTATTTTTCAGCGGCTGATCGGAGAAAACGTTCATGTCGAAATGCACTTGTCCCCCACGTTGGGAAACGTCTCCGCCGACCCTGGCCATATCGAGCAAGTCGTCCTGAATTTAATCATTAATTCGCGCGATGCCATGCCTCAGGGCGGCAAAATTATTCTGCAGACGGAAAATGTGGATCTGGCCGCACCCCTCCATCAAGGGGCGTTCGAATTGAAACCGGGCCACTATGTCCTCTTGACCGTCTGGGATAATGGAAGCGGCATGACTCCCGAAACGTTAAGCCATATGTTTGAACCTTTTTTCACCACCAAGGCGCAAGGGAAAGGCACTGGTCTCGGACTTTCGACCGTCTATGGAATCGTGAAACAAAGCCGGGGAAACCTGCGAGTGGAAAGTGAATTGGGAAAAGGCACGATCTTCCGGATTTATTTGCCGCGCGCGATGAGTGAGCTAGAGAGTGAAAGCAGGCTGCCGGCGTCCGTTAATTCCGGAGGCATAGAAACCATTTTGATCGTGGAAGACGAAGATATTGTCCGGCGTGTCGTCCGAAAGACGCTTCGAAACCGCGGCTATACGATCTTTGAGGCGCGAAACGGGCAAGAAGCTCTGCAGCTTGTCGAACAGCACAAAGTCCCTATCCACCTCCTATTAACGGACGTTGTGATGCCGGGGATGAACGGGCGGCAACTCTCGCAGGTGCTGATCGCGATGCATCCCGAAATGGCCGTTCTTTACATGTCGGGGCACCCCCAAGACATTATTGTGGATCAAGGCGTCCTTGAATCCGGCATCGCCTTCATTGAAAAATCCTTCAACTCCGAAACCCTCGCCGGCAAAGTCCGCGCCGTGTTAGATGAACACCAGGCTAAGAGCAAACTCGTCAGCCGGTAACCGGAAAAGAGTGTCTTTCATCCCATCAGGCCACTCAAACCTGAGACCAAACATTTTCGTTTGCATCACGTTTCGCAATTCATGTAAAACTTAGGGATGCCCATCACCAACCTGGGAAGCCTCTCGCCTTTTGGACAACTGGCCGTCAAACTTGACGGCGATTTCGTTGAAATGGACCGGATCAGCGGGCAGCTGCAACGGATGGTAATCGATTCCGACAGCGGCCTGGAGCGCGCCGTCAAACTACTGGAGCAGTTTGCCGCCCATGGACAATCGATCGCCGAGGGGATCCAGGAATTTTCCAAATCACTCCAGACGGCACGTGAAAAATCCGAAGCCGCAGCGACTCTTGTGGCCGAGCGCGCCCAGGAGATTCGAGAGCGCAAAGAGCAGCAGCATCAGTTGCGCGAAAAACTTGCCGAGGTGGAACACCAGGTCAAAGACATCAATATCGGCCTCGCCGGTTATCGAACGCAGAAGAATTTGGAGCCTTCCGATGACGACAAACGCCAGATCGTGGCTCACTTAGAACGGCTTCATTCCCAACTGGCGGACTTTGTCGGAACCGCCCAGGCGATCAAGCAGGAAGCCGGCCGCCTGCACTTCAAAGGCGTAGAACGCGAGACCGACACCCTCCTCGATACTCTTCAATCCGCCCGCCGAAAACTCAGCACGGTTTTAAACCCCAAATAAACAGGAGGACGATACCGCGTTGCACGATTGGGCGCGTTCAATGTCGCTTATCGGTTTTGTCCAACCGCATTCTCGGCCAAGATGGAGGACGCGTGAGTGAGCGAGGTTCGGAAGGCCATTCGTTCGGCTAAGGTCATCGCAGCTTTGGCGCGGCCGAATTCCCAGGCTTGGATGCGCTCGCGCTGCTTCACGCGCCGCTCAATTTGAGCCGTCGGCGCTTCGCCGACCACTTTCTCATAGTGGGACAAGGCATAAAGATCCGCGGCGCGCTGCGACAAAATCCCGAGACCATATCGGATCAGGGCCTGCAAGGCGTGGGCCTGGTTTCCATCCGGCGCAAGTGACCGCCTGAAGTCCTCGTCCGGCTGGTACACCGGTCCGTCAAAGGAATGCCAGGACGTGTTGGGAAACTCCAAAGTCCGACGGAGCACCCGCAAGGAGTCGGACAGCCCTTCGGCGTCGCCTTGGACAACCCAAGCGAGGTGTTCGGCATCGTAATAACGGGAGTAGTCGCCTTCCGCTCCAGCACGCAGCAGAATATAGACGAGATAGCTGGCGTAGGTGTCATGGTTATAGGCAATGTTGACCTTTGCGAAATAGGCGGACCAAAAAGCATCGCTGAAATAGACGGTGATTTTTCCCGATGCATCCGTGTCGCCCAAGCGATATTCTTCGTCCTTCGGCAGCGTGGGATCGAAGCCGCCGACGTTCAGCCCAAGCCCCATTCGCGCGATTAAATGTTGGGTGCCTTCCAAAAGTCGCGCCTTTCCTTGTGACACTTGGTCGGAAAGGCGTTCCTCCATCCGTGTCGAGGGGGCGATAAAAGAAGCGGGGTTGTCTCCGGAGTAAAACCACTGCTGGGCTTCCTTTGGCGTTCGCGGCAGTGGGGCTTCAAAATTGTCTGCACACAAAACGCGAGGCATAAGAGAGGTGATGAGGCAGGTACTAAAAACGAGCCCAAGGACTGCTCGGCTAGGCATCGAAGGTCGCGGCATTCATAAAGCATACTTTGTCCGCTCCGGTGGATCGATAGAGCGGTAGTCCTGATTAAGCGTGGGTCATCCGGTCAGTTAAACTTGGGCCCTCCACATTTCAATGAACAGTTTGAGACACGTTTTTCAGGTCTCGGAGTGGGTAAGCTTTCTTACTAAACGCGCCGGATGAATCCACGGCGTTCACCCAAATGATCTCTCGGGACTGGTCAAAACTGCGGAACGTCGCATCCACCTCGTTCCCATTGAACAGGGACAGATGAAGGTGGGTCTTGTATTTCATCGACCGGAAGAGTGTCACCAAGTCGGATTCACTCGCCACGGGGGTGGCCGGGGCCGCGGCCGGCATTGGCGCGTCGAGAAACGTATCGACCATAGAGGGAACCCAATCACGGCGGTCCGCCATGCCAAAGTGGTCGGTCATCGGAAGGATAGCGAGCTGTCCGTGAGGCAGGAGACGAAAGGTCTCCACCGCGTGTTCGGGGCGTACGACGTCATGATCGCCGCAGAGGACCAATGTTGGCGCTTGGATCGACCGAATTTGTTCGGGGGTCCAGCCCTTGAACTCCCGCATCCGTCGCACGCTCTTGTCAAAATAGGATTGGAGTTGATCGGGGTGCGGAGCGGTTTTGAGATAAGCCTCGCGCAGCTCTTTTGGCATCGTCTCGAGCGTGGGATTCTTGAACGACTCCCAAAACGCGGGGTCGCCTCCGCTTCTGTCGAACATCGCCGATTCGATAATGAGCTTTCTCACCACGTCCGGATGCTTGAGCGCGATCGCAATGGCGATGTGACCTCCGTTGCTATATCCCATAAAGTCGGCCTTGTCGATTTTCAAATAGCCGAGTAGAGCGACCGTGTCGTCCGCGGATTGATCGAAGGAAAACGGTCGATCGACGTCCGCAGTGTGTCCATGCCCCTGCTGTTCAAACGCGATGACTTGCCGGTGTTTCGCGAACGCCTCGATCACATGGCCGAAGGACGTCTCGATCGTGGGATCGCCGCCATGCAAGAGGACGAGCGGCATCCCGCCGGAAGAGCCGTAGACCTCGTAATACATCTGAAGCCCGTTCACGGGCGCGTATCCTGTTTTCACGGGTTTGGCGTAACACACCTCGACCAAGCCGAGTACCAAGGCCATTGTGACCCACCGTTTTCTCATGCCTGCATTCTACAATACCGACTGAGAAATACCCCTTTGCCGCGGCTTGAACGATCTTATCGTCGAGAGCGAATTCATAAGTTGGAGATCTCGCTTTTAAAAACAAAGTCGGTATACCACGTCGTAGCGCGCACCGGTGGAATCCAGAGTGCTTCTATACAACGTCATGCTCGAAATGGGTATTTCCGGGCAGGGCGACGAAGGCGGCAAAAGACGTAAAACGTGCGACGGGATTTTTGTACGGCTGCGCGCCAGAGTCAAATGTCCTCGATACGGTTGTTTCTCTTTTTTAAATCCAGCCGCTTGCAGTGATTCGCGCAAAGAACTGACCAGTTCGGTGAGCGTCTCGCTGCCGGACTCCACTCCTAACCAAAGCACACCCATGCGCGGGCCGGAAAAGAGTCCGGGTTTTCCGAAGGTGATAGAGAAGGGAGTCACGCCCGCCACCGCATGTTTCATCGCCGCTTGAATAGGAAGGAGTTGGCGCTCCGAACAATCGCCCAAAAATTGCAGCGTCACATGCCACTGTTCCATCGACGTCCAGCGCAGACCAGACTCCGGCCACCGCGCTTGAAATTCATTCCGCCGCTCCAGTGCCCATGCTCGCGCGGCGTCTGAAAGATCTACCGCAATAAACAGGCGCATGCAGAAAAGCATAAATCATTTGGGCGACCTTGACCATTTCTTGTCATGCGCGCGCGGAGGTGGTTTAATGGTCGCACATGACCACCACAGCCCTGATCGCAGAACTCGTGATAGGCGGGATTCAAACCCTTGGATGGTTTGCTCTGCTGGCTATGCTTTGGATTCCTCCGGCGCGCCTGATTACGGTCATTCGAACGTTGAATGCAACGGAAGGCGTGCTTCTCTTTGTCCTCGCCTACGGAACGGGGGTTGTCTTCGATCGCTTGTGGGATGCGCTGCTCTATCCCTATCATCGGCACATCAAAGCACGCGCTCTCAAAAAGCCCGGTATGATTCCGAAATTTCGCTTTCTGTTATTTTCGGGAGATCCCGTTCGAGCCAATTTTATGGAGTACCTGCGCAGCCGCATGCGCGTCGCCCGCTCCACCCTCTGCAACTCCGCCATGGCAGCCCTGATCGCCGCTATCGTCTGGCAATTGCGCAGGACAGAACCCTGGTCGCTCTGGCTGGCCCTTGTCGGTAGTTTTTTTGCGATTCTCGCTCTCGTTTCTGTCTACGCCTTCCAGAACATCACGCGGCATTACTATGAGGCCTTGGAAGGATTCGCCACCGCCCCCACCACCCACGCGAATCCGCCGGCACGGTAGGCTAACCCGACGCACTTTGGAACGCTAGAATATATTCCGCTGGCCTTCGAGTTTTACCGCCGCGGCCAGAGAGATAGAAGGAAGATTCCAACCAGGACGAGCGCCGCGACAAGCACCCAGATCTTCGGTTTGGGAGGCCGCTCCCCATCATCGTCAACCTCTGGCCGCTGCATGTAATCGCGATCTTTCAGGGACATGCCTAAATCTTACCTGATCTGCGTCCGCCTAGGTATGTGGGCAAGCCGCTTACCTGCCATTTTCAAATTCTTTTTCAATTTCTTCCACCGTGGGCAGGCTTCCTTTGAATTCTTTCGGCAGGGAGTTCGCGATGCGTGTTTCCCATTCTGATACTCCGATCGGCCGCTTCAGATGACGCAGGGCATATTCGACAACGACCTTGTTCTTGGATTTACACAGGAGTAGACCAATCGTGGGATTGTCCCCGGGACGTCGCAACAGATCATCCGCGGCGGACAAGTAAAGATTGAGCTGCCCGACAAAGGCCGGATTGAAAGGCACTGCTTTCAATTCAACCACCACAAAGGCATTCAACTTAAGGTGATAGAACAGAAGATCGATTCGAAAATCCTGATCTCCAACTTCGAGCAGAACCTGCCTACCCACAAATGCAAAGCCAGAGCCTAGCTCAAGCAAGAACTGCTGAACATGCTCAACCAACGCCTGTTCGATTTCCTTTTCGCGCCGTGGGTCCGCCGTACCAATAAAATCAAAAAGATAGGGATCCTTAAAAACCTGAGCAACCATATCAGAGTCGACGGACGGCAGCGTCATCTTAAAGTTAGTAATGGCTTTACCTTGACGACGATGTGCCCCCTGCTCAATCTGCAGGACAAGAATTTCACGCGACCAGCCACCGGCGGCCGCGGCGCGCGCGTACCACAGTCGCTCTTCAGGTTTTTTAAGTTTTTCCAACAATGCAATATTTTGATACCAGGTGATTTGTGCAAGCACCTCTTGCACAATTGTCTTTTTCCGCCAGGCCGCGGAGAAAGCACGCATATACTTAAGATTCCGGGGAGAAAAGCCCTGCATGTCTGGGAAAGCCTCCCGCAAATCATGGGCCATCCGATCAACGACTCTGCCTCCCCAGCCCGAGGCTTTCTGCCTTTCAAGAATCAGACTACCTATGTCCCAATACAGCAGTACCATTGCTGCATTGACGGATAGGACCGCGCGCAGCCGTTCTTCACGGATGCGGCGTTTAATCGTTTCGAGCGTCTTTGCATAATCCACGGGTAGTACGGCTTTCGCCGGAGCGACGGGAAACAGCGCCTCGCCGGACCTGCTGCGGCTGAGCGTCAGACGAGTCTCTGGAAATTTCTTCTTAAGGTTTGAAGTCACAGCGATGAGTTTATAATACATATGTATTATAAGTCAAGGGATGAATTGCGCAGCTGGCACTTTTTGGACTTTATCGGATGAGGGCGTCCACCTTATATCGCTCGGGGTGAGGCGGCAGGTCGCCTTTGAGGCCGTAATCGAAGAGACCCATAAACCGAAAACCGGAAAATTTCTGCTGGGCGATGGCCTTGGCCAATGACCATTGGACAAGGGTGATTTGGGCAAAGGTCTTCGGACGGAAGAGCGGCCGCTCCGGGTCGCTCACAAAGAGCAGGCGCTCCAGTTTTTCAGCCTTCTCCGGAAGAATTCGGCTGCGCGTGGCGCCGGAAGCGGCCAGATCCAGGCAGTCCGGTCCATTGAAGAGATGCAGAAAAAAGTATGGCTGTCCGACGGGACGGCCGGTGGGATCGATCACCTTGATCGGCCAAAACTCCACGTCCGGCAGCGCTTGCCGCGACAGAAAATCCTTCAGCCGGGAAGAAATGAACAGCCGGTGATCCGTGTTCCAAAGACAATCGGGCAGAAGCAAATCGCCCGGCCCTTTGGCCGCATCGACGACGCAAAAGGCCGCCTCCGGCCACGTTCCCGCGAGAGACCCAAGTTGTCCGCGCAAAAATTCATTGTCAAAACGGATCACCGCATAAGCACGCCTGGTCTGCACCAGCTGCCAGATGAGATAACGATCGTCGAGATTCAAAACAACCCGTCGTCGTCTTCGTTGGACTCACTACTTTCAGTGGGTCTTTGACTAATCAATTTCTCAAAAGCCTTTTCCAATGGCTTACGCGCGACACTATGCAGGTGCGTTCTGTCGAGCTGAGCCCTCTTCCTTCGAACCATGTCTTCAAAGTGCTTCCGATGATCCTCAGCCTTCTTCAGATCTTTTTCCCGTCTTTCCCTTGAACTTTCAGCCATATCGTTAGGATTCAAAAGTCTTAGACTTATAGGGCGGAAGGCGGTCGAGAACATCTCGGACCTTTCTACAGAAGGCGTCGGCGGTGAACGATTTTTCGATGAAGGCGAGACTGGGGTCGACGAGGCCGTCCTTGAATAATACTTCCTGGGCGTGACCGGACATAAACAAAACTCGAATAGCGGGACATCGCTCCGCCACTCGCTGAGCGACCACCTGGCCGTTAAACCCAGGCATGACCACATCGGTCACTAACAGATCGATCGGCTCGGACAAGTCATCAAGCATTTTTAAGGCATTCATTCCATCCTTGGCTTCAAAGACGGTATATCCGTTTTTCACTAAGGCCATCACCGCCACACGCCGGACAATATCCTCATCTTCCACCAACAGAATTCTTTCGGTTCCACGGGGACTCGAATCGCGCGTCTCGTCCCGTCGCTCCGTCGTGATGTTCTCGGTAATGCGCGGAAAATAAATCTTGAACGTCGTCCCTTTTCCCACCTCGCTGTAAACCGAAATATCCCCGTGATTTTGCTTGACGATACCGTACACGGTGGCCAAACCCAATCCCGTCCCCTGCCCCTGCTCTTTGGTCGTAAAAAAGGGTTCGAAAACATGCAGCAACGTTTCCCGGCTCATCCCGCTTCCGTCGTCGGCAATCGTCAAACACACATAGGGTCCAGGAGCAATCGAAAAGTGTCCCACATGATGAGATTCATTAATTTCCGCGTTGTCCGAACGAATCTGAATCTGTCCGTGATCAGAAATGGCATCGCGCGCATTGAGCATCAGGTTGACAATGATTTGTTCGAGCTGCGTCGGATCGATTTTGATATTACCCAGCCCGGGGTCGAGCTTCGTCGAAACTTCGATATTGGCGCCCAGCAACTGTCCGATCAAACGGTTCATCTCGACGATAGCTGTATTGAGATTCAAGATCCGAGGTTCCATGATCTGCCGTCGACCAAATGCCAGCAGCTGGCGCGTTAAGGCCGCCGCTTTATTCGCGGCATTGATAATTTCCTGCAAATCGATGAGAAAAGGGCTTCCTGGACCTACTTGTTCGCATAGATCTTCGCTCATTCCTAAGATTCCCGTGATCAAATTATTGAAGTCGTGGGCAATGCCTCCCGATAGGCGACCGATCGCCTCCAACTTTTGCGCTTGGAGGAGCGCCAAATCTTTGAGTCGGAGCTGTTCTGTTCGCTCATGCACCTTTTTTTCCAAATCGCGGTTCAATTCCGCCAAGCGATCTTCGCTGGCTCGAAGCTCCATTTGGGCGCGTTTGTGTTCAGAAATGTCTCGAGTCGAGCCGACGACGGCCTGAACTTGGCCGGAGGACGGATCCATGACGGGGACAAAGATATATTCATAGTAACCCCATTTTCCCTCGGGGTTAGTGAATGGCGTCTCGTCCTTAAGCGGTTTGCCAGTGACAAAGACCTGCTCGATTTGCGCCTGCAATTTGGTCGCGAGATCGACCGGATAATGAAGATCGTGAAAATTCCGGCCAATAGCCTGTTCGATCGTGAGACCCAGGAGATCGAGAAGCGCTTTATTGATGTAAGAAAAGCGACCCTTTCGGTCAAAGACGTAATTGAAATCCGCGGTCACAGACAGCAGAGTGTCCAGCTGATGAGCACGCTGATCGGTTGTCTTGCGTCGCGGTTTTCTAGTGGGTTTTGATTTCATGAACAGAGAAGCTCGGATCCTAAGCTGAGTATATCACTCCGCCCCGGGGATGACGGGTCAATTCACTATTAGGGCAGAAGGACATCGTGCGGGCTGACGGTGGGATCGTTGTTGCCAACAGACGGAAGAGTGCCGTTATCCCGGAAGTTCGCCTGCAGACGTGCCAGGCCGGCCGCGCTTTTGAGTGGGACATAATTGTCGCTCGGGGACTTCGCGCCGACCACCATCGAGAAGAGGCCCCTTGGGTTAGGCAGAGGGTGCGGAATCGGGAGAGGATTGGGACCGGGGCGGCGCCGGACTGGCGGCGTTGGCTGTGTCGGTTGTGTCGACGTGGAGGGATCAGCCGGGGCCTTTGTGCCGAAGGAAAAGGGCCAGTTGGCTGCGGTTCCGGATAGCGCGAGCGCTGACCATAGGGTGGAAGCGAGCGCAGGATAGGCCGTCGCGTACCATCCATCATAAAAGGTCATGCCCGGCTGCGAGGCATACGCCCAGCTTTGGGATCCATTCGGACCGGTAATTTCAGCCTTCGCCAAATTGGCACGGACGCCCGCGGCGTTGGCGGTTTCTCCTAGCGCGTCATAAGCGCGCGCGGCCATAGCGGTCCATTCAAAACTGATCGGTGCATTGGCCTGTGTAGCGGTAAGATTAGTCTCGTCCGTAAAGCGGAACCCTGTAATCGGAACGGTTGTGCCGTCCGGTTTCAGATAAGGGACCGTAGCCTGGGCATGGGCTTCGGCATATCGCATCAATTTTGGGAGATCAATGACAGATAAACCACTGGACGTATAAAAGGAAGGGTCCCATGTCTTCAATTGCGTGAAACTATCAATGGCCCAAAAGTGCGTATCAGCGGCAAATACGTTGTCCTGCTCTCCTCGCCGGAGACGACCCTCCGAGGGGATATAGGCGTCATTGACGATCCATTTGGCGACAGCCAGTTGTCGTGTCCGGAGCTTCTGCGCCTCTGCCGCGTCCCCGGGAGCATTGCGCGCCATCAGCATCTGATAGCGCATCTCCAAATACGAGAGGACGTCGATATTATTCTCCGTGGAAGCCCCACCGGAGGCAGCTCCAGTGTAGTCATGCCCTAGGCGGACCCCACCGTTCAAGTTCATAGCCGGATCGAGCAGATAATTGTCATCGGCCTGTAGCATGGCGTTGAACTGATGATCGCCGGTCTTATTTTCGTATTGAGCCGCCAGCATCCCCATCCAGACCAGTTCGCCGGTTGAGGCATAAAATTCCTGATTCGATTTATAAACGAGTCCCGTTGGATCCCCTTTGGTGTTGTACTTGCTGTAAAAAGTCAGAATAGATTGTGCGCGAGCGGCTCCCCCAGACACCCCGCTAGCCAAAGAATAAAGCCCGACCATCGCGTTATCGTAGGTGTTCGCAAATTGGTTGAGAGAATCGGCGCCAATGACCCGCGGATCGGTGGGCGTCGTTTGGAAGCTGTAATAAAAACTACCAGGATCGTTAAAAGGAACAGCGGCTGTAGGCACCTGCTGGCCCTTCAACCACGTTTCGATCCCGGAAAAGTCATAGGAGGCGAAGGCCGACGGCGCGACAGCTTGAAGGATTAACCCCGCCAGAAGAGGGACGGCCACGGCGCGCAGCGTAGAAAATTTCATGACGAACAAAGGATAGGTTTAACCCACAAAAGTTACCAGGAGTCGAAAAGGCCAAAATAGCAACCCGAAGGGCCCACATTTTATTGGCCCGGAAGACCGTATCTTGACATGCAAAACCAAAAACATCATCGGTAACACAAAGAGAAAGGCGCTGTTACTCGACCAGATTTCTTAGGTAATGCAGAAAGGACGGATCGGGTTGGGGGGCGTAGGGGTGATTCGGAAGGCGGCTGATGTTTGTGCCGGGAAAATAGTGGCTTAGGATTTCGGTATATTTCTTGCCGTGTCGCGCCATCACAATGGCGCCGGATTGGCACATTCCCACGCCATGACCCCATCCCCGGCCTTCAAAACGAAAATAGTTTCCCTCAGCATAGATCTGAAAATCCGTACTGAAGAGCACTTCACCGTTGAAGGCGCGATTGACGGTATGGCAGAAGAGATCGGCGCGTACCCAGCGCGGCTGCGAGCTTTGCACTAAGATTTGATCGGCGCGGCCGGATTTGTTGCGGCGGATGACGCGCAGGGAATCCAGCGCTTCGCCGTTTCGGATCCATCCCTGCCGGGCGAAACAATTGCGCAGCGCATGGCGCGTGATGCGGATCGTCCAATCGTTGTGCGGAGCTAAGTGGCAATACGCGGTCGGCGATCCGTCAACGACCGAGCGCAGGTAGGGAATCGCCGGCCCAGGCCAAATATCCTCAATGGCGGCTGTGGTTCCCCCACAAGAATGATGAAAGAAGGCTGCCGCGGGGCGCCCGTGATAGGTGAGATAAAGACCTCTCACGGCTTGCGCCGCCTCCAGGAATCGTTTGGGATAATGACCGATCCCCGCGTAGACTTGGCAATGAGGCCCATCACAAAATTCATAGGACTGCCCTGGATGCCGATTAGAGACCGCGAGAAAATAACTGCGCGCCGCGACGATTTGCGCTTTCATCGCTTCCGCCGGCAGAGATAGAGATCCCAATTCCGGTTCGACAATACCCAGCACATAGGTTTCCAGATCCACATGATTGACCACCAAAAGTTCATTTCGGCGGATGGTGACCTCCAGAATGCCCGTGGTCCTTCGTCCGGCTCCATGCGGGCGGTGAATGTCGAAGGCGCCTTCCGGGACCAACAACTCAACGCGCTGGGTGCGGGTGAGCCGCCGGGACCCCTGTCGCATCACGACACGGTCGCCGTCTATGGAAAGCGTCATGACGCCGGTAAATCGGCGGTCTTTCCAATAGAGTCCATGATCACTTTCAATGGACAGACTGGTGACTTTGCTCTCGGAGAATAACCGTACCGTTACTTGCTGCGTTTTTTTCTTGGCCGCCGGGCGCGCGTGCAAGGGGGCACTGTCGACACTCGGCATTTTGAGCGCAGGAATGGCCGGAATCTCTGTTAACGGAATGAAGCCCGCCACGGTCTCAGACGCGGATAGCCGCGCCGTCCCGAGCCGGGTGGCCACAAGGGTGCCGACCGCCCAGACTAGGCACGCCGATCCAATCCAGAACAGAGTCGTTCGCATGTTGTATCGCTTGGGTCTCTTCATAAAATTGGGGTAGTGCCGGCGATGTTGGCCGCGCGGGCCTTTGCCGTCCAGATATTGAGGATGATCTACTATATCCGACGAAGATGGCGGGAGTGTTACAAGTTTATTGCGGATCTGTTAATTTTTTGTTCGGGCAATGTCACTTTCCTGTAACAAAGGATTGGCATACTCAAATGATGAATTCCGCTGAATCGTCCACAAACGCCGGCCCAAAACCTCGTGTTTTTTACGTTGACCTCGTGCGCGCGCTCGCCTGTCTTCTCGTGCTCTTCAGTCATGTTTTCGCTCCCGTTTGTTCCGGCTTTACTGCCTTCCCGCGCTCGGTTTGGTGGATCTTTAATCTGCTCGATTCCATCATCCGTCCGAGCGCGGCCTTGTATGTGATGATCAGCGGGAAACTTTTCCTCGGGTCGACGCGCGAAGAGTCCTACCTCACCTTCGTTTGGAAACGGTACACCCGCGTCTTTTTACCGTTTGTGGCGTGGTCTCTGATTTATGTGTATTGGTCAGAAGGCGAGACGCTTCCGATGGGCGAAGCCCTGCGCCAAGTTCTCCAAGGCCCAACCGCTTACCATCTTTGGTTCATGTACATGATTTTGGGGCTCTACCTCATGATGCCGGTGCTCCAGCGGTTTGTCCGCCATTCTTCGCGGCGCGATATCTGGGTGTCCATTGGCTTATGGATGGGTTGCCTGAGTCTGCGATTTTTCTTTCCTGGCAAGATCGATTTCGGCATTGCCACACCGGTGGTTCTCTACAGCGGCTACGCCCTCTTGGGGTATGCGTTGGATTCGATGGAAGCAGCCCGCGGACACATAGGCTTTTGGCTCGCGGGTTGGAGCTTCGTCACCCTCCTGAATGCCATCCTCACCTACCGGATTACGATTCAGGGCGGCGGTATTTTAAATGAACGTTTTTATTTTGGCGAGGCGCCGCTTGTTGCACTGCAAGGCGCGGCGATGTTCGTGCTTCTAAAACGCTTGGGCGGGCACCCGCTTTTTGAACGAAGAAGCCGATTGCGCGAATCGATTCGGAGCCTGAGCGCGCAAAGTTACAACATTTACCTTAGCCATCCGCTTTGGATCGGCATCTTGGCTTCCGGGCTTTTCGGCTGGACGCTCTCCCCGACCTTGGGATCCCGGGCGGTCCTCTGGGTCGGCGCGACTGGAAGCCTGGTGCTTTTAACCTGCTGGAGCCAATCCATCGTGCTGCAGAAGATCCCCGGTCTTTCGCGCTTGCTGGTCATCTCCCTGCAATCCGAGACACATCCCCCCTCCGATATCATCCGCGACCACCTACTCCGCCAAAGCCAGGATCGACAAGTGGTGTCAGGCTTCGAAGATTCGAAGCCTGACACGAATGACCGTTTACTGGGCAGGCAAGCCGTATCGCTTGCGTGAGGCGGGGGGCGCTTTGGCTTCGTCTTTCGGCGGGGCGCTCATTAACTGCAGATTTCGTTCGTGGGTCCAGGCGAATTGGCGTAACGCCTCGAATTGCGCGACAAATTCATCGCGCCATTTCTGCGACGAAAAAACCATGGCCGTGTTGACTTGCTGCCACGCCGAAAGTGAAAAATTAGTCGAGCCTTCCCAGCACCATAGGCTACCGCCATTGGCGGCCGGATCGGACACGATTCCTTTCGTGTGACAAATAAATTCCGAACCGGCTGGGGAAGTGCCGATGGTGACTTCGATGCCGGCGGCAACAAGCTGTTTGACGAGAGGCTGTTCGGTCTTCCCCGTTGATTGCGAGTAGTCGAGATACAAATGGAGAGGTAAGCCCTTGGCGTGAGCATTCAAAAGGTCTTGAATCATGTCCGAGAGTGTAAACGCGTAGGCAATAATCCAAGTCTCGCCGGGATCCATTAAATGCATGAGAAAGTCTTGCTTGGCGATCGGCCCATCTTGAGGCAATAAATAACAGGTGATTTCCGTATCAATCGTAAAGGGCATAGAGATCCTCCCTGCGCCACGACTTTAGCTTTTCTAAGGTTATCAACCAGGGGTGCGCCTTGACAAGGTCGACGTTTCGGGGCTAGTGAAGCCCTTAAATCAATGGATGCATTCGCACAAATATCGATTGGTTTTCAGCTTAGTCAGTATTTACTCGTTGGGATACGGGATTGTCTGCTTGCTGCAGCGCACCAGCGCCGACCTCGTATCGGGGGTGATTTTCTTGGCGATGAGCGCTCTCTTCGGCTTACCCACCTTAGCCGTTTGGCTCTACAAGAACCGCCGCCGGCAGCAGTGAATGATGTCGAGACGGACTCCACGTTCTGGGAGACTAAGAATCACTCCTTAAACCGTGAGCTCGAAAACCCTCGTTTCGAAGACCATAGAGGGTTGCAGCTCGTGCGTCTCCCGGAATCAGAGAGCTGACCGCCTCACGCGCCATCCACCACCAGAATGCTGTCACTACATAAACCAGCAGCACTGCCATCCAATGAGCATTGAGCGTGTAGCTTTTTGACGACTGGGCTATACCAAGAACCCACTCTTCGCTCATGCGCTTGATTCTGTTTTGGTCATAGGTGATCGTTTTTCCGTCTAACACTATCGCCAGATCCAGATTCGCCAACGCGGGATAGGCGGCGATGATCCGTTTGAGAATATTCGGTGGCGTGGGCGACTCCGAAGGTTCCTGCTCGATATCGTCACCTAGAAAAACGGAGACGAGAGTTTGCCCATCGAAAAGATGTCGAAGCTCCTCGCTAATATGGAGGTTTGGGAACAAATCGGCATCCTCCGGCTCTTTAAGCCGCAACGGAGAGCGCTCCCACATCAAGTCAATAATTTTCCGGCTCCGATCGATTTTCTCGAGGACTTCCTTGGCATCGCTGATCGCCGGGAATCGCCGACTAGGAAAATCATCCCACCAATAGGTCAGACCCGAAATCGCGGACATTCCTCTCATTGCCTTATACGGAAAATAGTGGTTGGCCTTTTCAGGGTCTCCAGCCAGATAAAGCTGAATCGCGATGAATTCAGAAACAGATTGTCTTAAGAGGAACGCCCAGACTTTGGCGACAGAATATTTTCCCTGTTCGATTTGCTCCTCGATCGTTTTGTGCACCTGGTCAAAGGTCGCATCCTCCGTCGAGCCCAACTCAAAAGGATTATGGGCCATTAAAAGAAGTTGATCGCCGGAGCCCGGGACTTTGAGGTCCTTGAGTATCTCGCGGGCTTCCAGCACCGCTCGATGAGCATTCGTCAAAGCCATTTCCTCCGCGATGAGTCCGACAATCGCATCGGATCGAGAATGCCAATCCTGATACTTTAGTTTTCTGATGAGTTTCAGAAATCGATAGTGATCGATCTCCAGATTATCTTCCAGATACTGAAGATAGGAGTTTTGCTCGACGTCAGACAGCCGAAAGAAATAGGCCAGCTCCAAATAAGTGACCGCGACTTCTTCGCCGTCATTGGCGAACCAGATTCCGTATCTCTTGCGTAACATCGCGTGCAGCATCTCATGATAGATGGTCATCAGATTGGCGACGGGATGATCGTGCGCCAGAAGATCCTGAACAACCCAGCCCGTCATGGTGGCCACATCGAGATGATAATGCGCCAAGACATGAAAACCTTCCACTAATTTGATCTCTGTGGTGTCCAGAACGTCCAATAATTCCGCATTATCTTCATGATCGAGGCGAATCCGATTTTTTGCTTCATCCATTCGCGCGCGATGCGATGCCGTCACGGCAACCGAATGTCTCCCTTTGATGATATAGGTATAGTTCGTCGTTACCGGGTAGTTCAACTCAAGAGGTATCCGCGGTCTTGATATCTTTTCGGCAGAGTCGAAGAAAGGCGGAGCACTATAGCCGGGGGATGGGTCTTGAGGGGGCATCCCGAGCCGCGCGGCGTCCGGTTGGACTAGCCAGTCGGGGTGACGCATCCATTCACCTTTTGTGGGGTAGTGAAATGTGCCCTCAATCAAGATGGGCACGGGAAACTCGCTGGGCTTCTCCGGCATCTGCCACATGAGGTCGAAATATACCCCCATCCGCCAGGGAAAAGCCAGGCCGGCGGCGCGCAAACGAGCCGAGAGATTGTCAAATTCCTGGAGGAGGAAACTGTCGACGTACGCCTCGAACTCAGCTTGCCGGTCGCGCAGCCCAGGATCGTTTTCATAGAGCGGCTCATACATGGCCGATCCGCGAGCGTCACGCGCGTTCTTGCGGTCCGACCAGCTGCTTAAGAAAGCCGAACTACCGAAACGCGCAAACCAGCCTTCGTCCCAGACGTCCCGTTGTAGAGGATCCGTTGGCGGCGTTTTGCGCAGCTCACAAACGCCGGTCAAAAAATTTCCGAGAACAATGTGGCGTGTCTCATAGGCTTTGCCATGCGCTCGGATCGCCGACATCCTAGGTTCTAAAACCCCTGAGTCATGCGCCTGAGATCCACTACTGAGCGGGCGGTTAGCCGCGGCTTCCCAGACAAGATTCAATACCCTCTCGAGCTCTTTGCCACGCAGCGACAATGTCATTTGCAGAATATCTTCGCCGGGGGGCTCAACGATGACGGCAGTCGTGGTTTCCTCGATCACACGTCTCACACGATCGGTGGCCGGAGAAGTGGTTCCCAGTAAATTCGTCGCCATCGTCAAGACGAGATTCTCCTCCCCATCACGTTGGAAGAAAATGATTCCGCCCCCCATCGCCCCCGAATTCGGCTTCCAAATGACTCCGTCCTTTGGGAACTTGGAGACAGATGGATCTTCGGCGAGCCAACGAGCCGCCGACGCCCAGTCCCGCTCGTCGCGAGGGTCGGCAAAGTCTCGCGCATAGCTCCCGTCATTTAATTCATCCTTCTGCACCGAGGGATCTCGGCGGATGGCGGCAAACCAGGGGGTCTGCCGGATGGGTCCACCGCGCATCAGTTGTCGAAAGAAGTATTTCCCGCGCATCCAGCGGCGCAGTGTCGACATCTCGTAAGTGCCTGGGGCCAGATTTGGAAACGGATTGGAAACCATGGGGCTTCGAGGACTCACGATGGCCTGTTCAATGATTTTATTGTTTTCGGCCTTTACATCAGGAGCCAAGGTCGGGAGGATCGCATCCGTCGCCTGGAGCGCTAGCGCCTGTTCAGTGAAGCGATTCGTCGTTGAATATATTGAACTATGGGAGTATGACGAGAGCGCGGCAAAACTGGCCTCGTTTGTAACCAAGCCAATCATGACCAGAAGAGAAATCGCTGAAATTAATGCTCGTCGCATAAATTCTTGCACACGCGGGGGACTGGGCCGGCTCTAATTACCTCGTCTGCAAGTGTTGGCGGAGTAAAAATTCGCGGAGTTTTCTCAGCGACGGCTCCGTTGCGCGTGTTTGGACTGGAGGAGGAGGCTGATGGGCTTCTGTCCAATCGGTCGGCCCCCAAACGTTTCGACCGCCATCCCGGAAGGTATTGGTCGGGAAGATCGACGGC
>Ga0206971_10154_pt1 | contig 24881 bp, 31 predicted proteins | sample Alteio_BWOrgHeat_85_FD_152917 | JGI IMG/M metagenome (GOLD analysis project Ga0206971, IMG submission 152917) | Enriched cells from forest soil in Barre Woods Harvard Forest LTER site, Petersham, Massachusetts, United States -... | ecosystem: Environmental > Terrestrial > Soil > Temperate forest >...
CAAGACACCTACCGAAATGCTGGAGAAAGTTGCGCTTACCGACAAGGCCAAATCAAAATATAAAGATCTTTCGGGCGGACAAAAACAGCGCTTTTCAATCGCCACCACGCTGATCAACAATCCAAAGATAATTTTCCTCGATGAGCCGACCACCGGCCTCGACCCCCAGGCGCGACGTAACCTATGGGATTTGATCCGTGAAATACGTGACCATGGTACCACGGTAGTGATCACCACCCATTACATGGATGAGGCCGAGGAATTATGCGACCGTGTAGCATTTGTTGACGGCGGGCACATAGTCGGGATTGATACACCAAATCATTTTATCGACCAGTTGGTTGCATCGGGCTTCGAACGCAAAAAAGAAGTAAAGCTGGCTAACCTCGAGGATGTGTTTATTAATTTGACGGGGAAGGAATGGCGCGGGTCTTATTTAGGCGACCGAAAAAGCCATTTCCGGCCCATTATTTTATTAGGTGCCCGATGGAATGAAGCATAGCATGCATGTGTTCGGCCGCTTTTAAGGCGAAATGAAAAAGATGAATGGCTAATAGAGTTTTCATTGGATACGTTGATTTATGGAACAAATCTGCATTGGAAACAGTTTTTTGCCTATTGATTTTAGGCGAACGGTGGTAAAAGGTCGGTGAAATGTTTATGCAGGTGGATGAAATAATTTGTAAACCGTCGGAAGCTGTGCGCGATTTTGTAAGTTTGATTACAAAAAAGCCTTTTATGAAAAATTTATTTATCGCAGTGCCGATGTTACTGGTTGGGTTTGCTTCCTGTAATACCGCTACTACAACAAAAGGAAATGTATCTTATACCGTTCCTGATGATAGCGCTATAACGAAGGCCGTCCACGATGCCTATGCGGCAATCAGCTTCAAAAAAGATGAAAAGCCAAAACTCACCGAAATAAAAAACTACTTTATTCCAGAGGCGCAGCTAATCAATTTCCGGACCGATACGGCGCAAGTAACTAATTTTAATCAATTTGTCGATCTGTACAAACAATTCATTGAAGGCAATCATATTAGCTTGTTTTATGAAGAAGAGCTGTTTGGCCGGACTGAACAATTTGGTCGTGTTGCCCATCGCATCAGTACCTATAAAACGTATTTAAACCGAATGGATACAATAGAGGAGCGCGGCGTAAATAGCTTTCAATTGATAAAAACCAAAGACGGCTGGAAAGTATCGAGTATTATTTGGGATGTGGAAAAGCCGACGTTGAAGATCCCCGGATATTATTTGAAAAAGTAAGCTCGTCGGTTAATTCTTCATCAACGCAATAAAATCATCAAACAGGTACCGGCTGTCATGTGGGCCCGGTGATGATTCCGGGTGATACTGTACCGAAAATGCTTTTTTGCCCTTTACGCGTATGCCTTCGATAGATTGATCATTCAGGTTCACATGGGTGATCTCCACCTTGTCCGATGCACGTACCGCCTCAGGTACCACGCCGAAGCCATGGTTTTGCGAGGTGACTTCGCAATGGTCAATAATGACGTTTTTTACCGGGTGGTTGAGGCCGCGGTGGCCATTAAACATTTTCTTGGTCGGGATGTCGTTGGCTAATGCCAGTAACTGGTGGCCAAGGCAAATGCCGAACATTGGTTTTTCTGATTTCAGTATGTCTTTTACCGTATCGATAGCATAAGGCATGGCAGCGGGATCCCCCGGACCGTTGGAGATGAAATATCCGTTAGGCGCAAAATCCTTTTCCATTTCTTCGAAAGTTGTTTTGGCCGGGAAAACCTTTGCATAGATGTCACGCTGGTCAAAGTTGCGCAAGATGTTTTTCTTTACGCCCAGGTCAAGCACCGCTACGCGATAGGTAGCGCCATCGTCGCCGAAAGTATAGGTTTCAGTGGTCGAAACTTGCGAAGAAAGTTCAAGGCCATCCATGGAAGGCACTGTATCAAGTCTCTTTTTCAGCTCCTCAATATCCAATATTTCTGATGAAATAATAGCGTTCATTGCGCCCTTGTCGCGGATATGCCTGACCAACTGGCGTGTATCGATATCGGATATACCCACAATGTTTTGTTCCTGGAAATAGTCCTGGATCGATTCGTCGGCCTGTTTGCGGGTATAATAAATGTTGTAATTTTTACAAACCAGCCCGGCAATCTGGATCTTTCCGGATTCTACTTCGGCCTTAGCGATACCATAATTGCCAATATGCGCATTAGTGGTTACCATGATCTGGCCGAAATAAGAGGGATCGGTAAAGATCTCCTGGTAACCGGTCATACCTGTATTAAAACAGATCTCGCCGGTGGTAGTGCCCATTTTCCCGGCAGATTTTCCATAAAAAACAGTTCCGTCAGCAAGTAATAATACTGCAGGTAATTTGGTGAAATACGTCATTGTTCAATAAAAATGAATGGATTGATGGTAGGGCTGCCGCAATTGGTCTTCCCTGAAAATGTCCCGGAGAACTGAAGTGAGAAACTTCCTTTATCACGCCGCAAAAGTAATAAAAAAACACGAATTAATAAACACGAATTACACGAATTTATTCGAATGGACACGAATAGGAGCGGGTTTAAGAAGTTAATTTATTGACACAAATTACACGGATTTATTCGAATGTACACGGATAAGAAATAACTAAAATCGCTTGCATACTGCTGTTTAGTTTTCTTTTATAATACAAGTAACCGGTGGTATAAATACTGTCGCTCTAACCGATGCGCAGTTATTTGTGTCCATTCGAATAAATTCGTCTAATTCGTGTTTATAAATTAGTGTAAATTCGTGCCTTTAATTTTTATTATCATGTCGGTACACAAAGAAGCAAAGCGGATCACCACGCACATTTTGCAGGAAATGAAGGCACGTGGGGAAAAGATATCCATGCTTACGGCTTACGATTATTCCATGGCAGCCATTGTAGATGAAGCGGGCACAGATATTATACTGGTAGGCGATTCGGCTTCAAACGTAATGGCCGGTCACGAAACCACCTTGCCCATTACGCTCGACCAGATGATCTATCATGCTTCGTCGGTTGTGCGTGCGGCAAAGAGGGCCCTGGTGGTGGTCGACTTGCCTTTTGGCTCGTACCAGGGCAATTCAAAGGAGGCGCTAAACTCCGCTATCCGCATCATGAAAGAAGCCGGCGCTCACAGCGTAAAGATAGAAGGCGGCGTGGAAATAGCCGAATCGGTAAGCCGCATATTAACCGCCGGTATCCCGGTAATGGGGCATTTGGGGCTGACGCCGCAATCCATTTACAAGTTTGGTACTTATACCGTACGGGCCAGGCACGAGGCAGAAGCGCAAAAATTACGCGAAGATGCCCTGAAGCTGCAGGAACTGGGCTGCTTTGGCATTGTGCTGGAAAAGATACCCGCAGCCCTGGCAAAGGAAGTAAGCGAGAGTTTGAGCATACCCACCATTGGCATAGGCGCAGGCAGGCATTGCGACGGGCAGGTGCTGGTAATTCACGACATGCTGGGGATAAACAAGGAGTTTAAACCACGTTTCCTGAGGCAATACGCCGATTTGAACGGAATAATGAATGCTGCCATTAAAAATTATATCAGCGATGTGAAGGCAAAAAGCTTTCCGAACGAAAAAGAGGCCTATTAATTTACAATCACCGCCGATATAAAAAACAATTTGGCCCGTATTTTGTACCTTAATACTTAGAGAATAGCTGCAATTCGCCCGGATATGCAGCTGCTAACCAGGGACCAAAGAGAATGAACCGTTGAGCAATGACAAAATCCCCTATTCTTAAATATGTAAACCTGCCGATAACAGCCGAGGACGTGCTTTTTGAAGATAACCACATCATCGGCATAAATAAACGCGCGGGAGATATTGTGCAGGTGGATGATACCGGCGACGAATCGCTGGAAGACAAGGTAAAAAAATATATTGCAGAAAAATACGAGAAACCCAACGGCGCATTTTTAGGCGTTGTACACCGGTTGGACAGGCCCGTAAGCGGCGTTATTATCTTCGCTAAAACCAGTAAAGCGCTCGACCGCCTGAATAAGCTGTTCAAAAACCGCGAAATGCATAAAACTTACTATGCCGTGGTGCGAAACAGGCCTTACCCCACAGCCGGAACGCTGATTAACTGGCTGGTTAAAGATCCCAATAAAAATGTAAGCCGTGTTTACGACCACGAAGTAAAAGGCGGATTGCGCTGCGAACTGAGTTTTAGCCTGGTTGGCGAACTGGATGGCTATTATTTACTAAAGGTAGACCCGATTACAGGCAGGCCTCACCAGATACGTGTACAGCTTTCAACAATCGGCTGCCCGATTGTGGGCGATAATAAATATGGCTATCCCCGCGGCAGCCTACGCCGCAGTATCAGCCTGCATGCCCGAAAGCTGGAGTTTATCCACCCTATAAAAGACGAACCCGTAAAGATTGTAGCCCCCGTTCCGCATGACGGTTTTTGGGAAAAGTTTGAGGGGTTGATGGAAGGGTAGGTTGAAATCGAAAATCCTGCGTCTTATGTCAAAAGTCGCCTGTGTGATTACATCCCCAACACCTTTTCCCAAATCTTTTCATCCACCCAAACGCCTTCTTTCATGCTTTTTATCCTGTTCAACAATGTGTTTTCGCCGGGATAGAATATCGATTGTCCTTCTTTAACAGGCCTGCTGCTTTTGGCGTAGCTGATAATCTCCTCAATTGACTGCGTGGTATGCTCGTTGTGGTCAGCTTTTATGCAGATAAAAACCTGCGACACGCTGCTTTCATTTTCGCTTTGGGTTATCTTTGCCGTTGAGTTGCCCTGGCTTAAAACAGTTGCCAATAAATCGAGTACCAGCGATAAGCCCGATCCCTTCCAAAACCCCACCGGCAGCAACCTTTGGCTTTGCAGTATTTCGGCGGCATCGTAGCTTAAATTGCCTTCTTTGTCATACCCGCCGGGTAACGGTAATTTTTGATGATTGGATTTATACTGATTTAGCTTACCGACCGAATATTGCGAAACGGCCATATCCAGCACCACATGGCCATTGGTACGCGGTACTGCTATAACCAGTGGGTTATTACCCAAACGCGGGTCCAGCCCACCCCAGGGAGGCAGGTTGGCGATGGTATTGGTAAAGCAAATACCCATCATGCCGGCTTCGGCAGCCTGCCAGCCATACGCACCGGCCCGCATCCAATGGTTGGTGTTGCGGATGGCTACACAGCCTATGCCGCTGTGTTTTGCCAGCGATATTGCCCGGTCCATACAAATGCGGGCATTTAATATGCCCGGCCCCAGGTTGCCATTCCATTGTTCCAATGCGCCAAATGCATTTTCCTTTACCGGTTCGGCGTCCTTTTTAACCAGGCCCTGCTGCACATAGTCAACAAACGTCGGGAAACGGTTAAGCCCATGGGTGTAAACCCCATCACGGCTGTTTTCGGCAAATGTAGTGGCTAACAGGTCAGCCTTTGCCGCAGTAAAATTCAGCGAAAGTAATATCCGCTTAAATTCGGCCTGTAACTTTTCAAATGGAACATGCATACCGTAAAATTAAAACTAAAAAAGCCAGGAAGCATTCCAACTTCCTGACTTTTATAAAATAGACTATCTATCTTTCGGACTTTTCGGTCTTTCCCGACTTTCAGACTCTCTTACAAAGACGCCATATCGATCACAAAGCGGTAACGCACATCGCCTTTGATCATGCGCTCATAAGCTTCGTTAATATAATCAATATCAATCACTTCCACATCCGAGGTAATGCCATGTTCGGCGCAATAATCCAGCATCTCCTGGGTTTCCTTTATACCACCAATAAGCGAACCTGCCAAACGGCGGCGTTTCATGATAAGGTTAAAGGCCGCTACCTGCGGTGCTTCGGGCGGTACGCCAACAAGGATCATCGTGCCATCCAGTTTCAGCATTTGCAGGTAGAAATTATACTCATGCTGTGCGGATATGGTGTTTATGATAAAATCAAATGTGCCTTGCACAGCTTTTACCTGTTCAGCATCGCTTGTTACTACAAAGTGATGTGCGCCCAACTTTTCAGCGTCAGCCTTTTTTGATGCGGATGTGCTCAACACAGTCACTTCTGCCCCAAGCGATGCACCCAGCTTAACGGCCATGTGGCCGAGACCGCCTAAGCCAACTACGCCTAATTTGTGCCCTTTGCCAACTTTCCACTCCCTTAACGGCGACCATGTAGTAATGCCTGCGCACAGCAACGGCGCTACACCCGACAGGGCCAGCTTATCCGACACATGCAGTACATAATTTTCATCGACTACAATTTGGTTGGAATACCCGCCATAAGTAGGCCCACCTTCCTTATCACGACCGTTATAAGTGCCCACCATCCCCACTTCGCAATATTGCTCCAAACCGGCCAGGCAGCTGGGGCAGGTACGGCACGAATCCACAAAGCAGCCTACGCCGGCCAGCTCGTCAACTTTAAATTTGGTAACATGGTCGCCAACCTTCGTAATCTTACCCACAATCTCGTGCCCCGGAACCATCGGGAAGATAGAGCCGCCCCACTCGTCCCTGGCCTGGTGAATATCTGAATGGCATACGCCACAGTAGTGTATCTCAATTTGCACATCGTGCGGCCCCACTTCGCGTCGCTCAAATTTAAACGGCTCAAGCGGAATGCTTGCCTGCGGTGCGGCATAACCTTTTACTGGTATCATAAATTTTGATGTTTGTTTTGTGTTGCGGCAAATATATTCGGAAATTTAAAGGTAAGTATTGCCAACCGGATTTATGAGATTAATATGATCTTTAATGCTTAAAGGGTATGATTGATAATGCGCCAAACCGATATTCATACGCCTGCAAAATAATCGTTTTGAAAAACAGTTATTATAAAGCCGCCGATTGAACGTGGGATTGTTTATTTTTGGCGGTCGACTATAAATGAAAAACAAAAGCTTCTTTTTATATTTTTTGTGTTTGGTAGCGATAGGTATTGGCATAAACTCCTGCAAAAAGCAGTCGCAAAGCCCTATCGAACAACTTTTTACCGGCGGTTATTGGGAGTTAGCTTCGGTTACCGCTACCTACTATACCGGTAATCAAACAGATTCGACGGTTAATTTAAACACCGATACGGCATGCCAAAAAGGGCAGGCGTTTGAATTTTATACCAATAATACCTGCACTTACACCAATTTCGACTGCCTGGCGCAAACAACAACAGCCGCCCCCTGGAGCCTCACCCCTAATCAGCTTTATTTGCAGGCAAACGTGGTGTGTAAGGATACCACCGCCAAAGGCAGCTCAATGCCTTTTTCATACGCGCAAATCGTCAACCTGGGGCAATTTTCCCTGGTTTTAAATATTGGCGACATACAGCCCAATTACTCCCTTACCCAAAAGCGTATTATTTACCAATACGGCTTTATCAGGCAAAAATCACCTGCGGGCAATTAAAACACAGGCCCGCCGCTGCGGCGTAAACCGGGTGGTAAAAAATCGGCATCTTTTTATTTAAAGGCTGTTATTTTCGGTGAAAATTTTATCTTTGGGACGTTCAACAAGGCTGACCCCGTTTGTTTATTTAATGTGTTTACTTGCAAAACAAAACGCGGCGCATTTGTTTTAACATAGCACCCCAAATTAAGGTTATAGCATATTAATGAAAAAAAGGATCGCGATTTTTGCTTCTGGTTCCGGGTCGAATGCACAAAAAATAATGGAGCATTTTAAACGTAACCCCGAGGCAGAAGTGGTGCTTGTGTTAACCAATAACCCCCAGGCTTACGTTTTGCAGCGGGCCGATAATTTCGAAATACCCTCGCATATTTTTAACCGGCACGAATTTTACGCAACCGACGATGTCATCCGGCTGCTTAAAAACCTGCAGGTTGACCTGGTGGTGCTTGCCGGCTTCCTGTGGCTGGTGCCCGAATCGCTGCTCCAGGCATTCCCCAATAAAATTATAAACCTGCACCCCGCCCTGCTGCCTAATTATGGCGGCAAAGGCATGTATGGCGACAATGTGCACAAAGCAGTACTGGCCGCCGGCGACGACGAATCAGGCATAACCATCCATTTTGTGAGCGATAAATATGATGAAGGCGAAATCATCCATCAATCCCGCTTCAAAATCGAACCCGGCGACAACCTCGAAGTGGTTAAATTTAAAGGCCAGCAGCTGGAGCATCACTATTTCCCAAGAGTGATTGAGAATTTGCTGAAGAAGATGAAGAGTTAGGGTTGGTGATTGCCGCCAAATAGTTGGGCGTTCACCGCTGATAGAAGCGGGTCGGGTGCTCTGCTCATACGCCACAGGCCTTAGCCATCCCCAACGCAGTTGGAAGGTATCCGCTACTCCCCTAACGCAGCCTCTCCAATTTTAATCCCCTCATTATCACCTGCTGACAAAACAGTGTCACCACCAAATTCAATCCCACCACTTATTTTTGTATTGAACATCATCCCCCAGGGTTTTTAAACCCTTCCAATAGTGTCCGTCCGTTCGCAAGGACCCTTCCCCGAAAACGGACGGACACCCACCCAACATAATCTACACAGTTTGCCGCTTGCAACGGCAGAGCAACCCCTAAGGTAAGAGGGGTAAGGGGGAGTATTTTTAATTAAAAATTAAAATCCACTATTATATGACCACCATCCCAGGCAGCAGTTTCAACCTGCAATTCAGGCAACCGCCTAACAATGTTTCAATCCTTGAAACCGAACCCGAAGAGTCCGATGAACTTTTTAACGTCAACACCGCAAACCAATGGCTCAGGCAGGCAAGCTCAAGGCCTGTACCCAAAATGCTGTTTGGCAAGTTTTGGTTTGAAGGCGAATTGTGTATTTTATTTGCCGATAGCAACGTAGGCAAATCCATCCTTGCCGTACAAATTGGCAACAGCATTAATACCAGTATCGCAATGGAACCATTTGCGGTTGAATCGGAACCGCAACCTATCCTGTATTGCGATTTTGAATTAACCGATAAACAATTCGAAAGCCGCTACTCCGATAATTATCAGCAGCATTATGCTTTCCGGGATGACTTTTACCGGGCAGAACTCAACCCCACAAGCGACTTGCCAAAAGGCTTTGCCAACTTCGACGAATACCTGATAGCCTCGCTGGAGCGCATTATTGTACAATCAGGCATAAAAGTTATCATTGTTGATAACCTCACCTATCTGCGTAACGAAACCGACCAGGCCAAAAATGCCCTGAGCCTGATGAAACACCTGAAAGCATTAAAAAACCTGTACGGCCTGAGCATGCTTGTTTTGGCGCACACCCCTAAACGCGACTTGAGCCAGCAAATAACCGGTAACGATTTACAAGGCAGTAAAATGCTGATGAACTTTTGCGACAGTGCCTTTACCATCGGCCAAAGCAGTGCGGACAAAGAGCTGCGCTACCTCAAACAAATAAAGCAGCGCAATACCGAACAGGTGTACGGCTACAGCAACATTTGCCTTTGCAAGGTAAACAAGCCAACCAACTTTTTGCAATTTGAATTTGTGAATTACGGCAGTGAGATTGACCATTTGCGCAAAGCAAGCGAACGGCTGAATGAAGACCAGGTAGAACAAGCTGCGCAACTGAAACTCCAGGGCAAATCCCTCCGCGAGATCGCTAAGATCATGGGCATCAACTTTCAAAAGGTCGACCGGCTGCTTAAAGCATCTACCGCCGGGTCATAGCCCTGTCCGTCCGTTCGCGGGGCCCTTATAAAAAAAACGGACGGACACCTCACTGCATTTCCATGGGCCTTTGCCCGCATGCTTCGAGTGCCTCAGCATGACACCCCGAGCGATATTTACTATTTCTTACATAACCATAAGAGCGTTGTCATCCTGAGGCACTTGAAGGAGTGCGCAATGGCCATCCCAGCTAAGCAATTACCTCATCCCCATCACCATGAACGACCACCAATTCACCCTGCAACCCTATCGCGGGCCGGCAAGCCGTTTCCGCTGCCCGCAATGCAAGCACCACAGCAAAACCTTTACCCGCTATATCGACAACGAAACCGGCAAATATATACACGATGATGTAGGCCGCTGCGACCGCGAGGAGAAATGCGGCTACCATTATCCGCCCGCCGCCTATTTCAGCGACATGGCGACGATATTCCCTACCCGCCGGCGGGTGCCTACGCTTAATTTGCTGCCCCCGCAAAAACAGTTCGATACGCTGCCTGCGCAGCTGGTTAACGGCAGTATGCAGCAAAAGCAATATATCAACAACAACTTTATTGTGTTTTTGGCCAAATATTACCAATGGGAACGGGCCTTGCAGGCTGCCGAACGCTACCGCATAGGCACCGCCCGGCATTGGCCCGGCGCATGTGTTTACTGGCAGGTTGACCGGTGGAACCGCGTACGTACCGGCAAGATCATGCTGTATAACGCCGAAACCGGCAAACGCGTAAAGGAACCATTCAACCACATTGCCTGGGCGCATAAGTTATTTGGCAGTAAGCAGTTGCCGGTTGGCAGCAATTCATTCGGCAGTGGGCAGATTGCAGCTGGTGGGCAAAACACTGCAACCTACCTGCTAAAGCAATGCTTTTTTGGCGAACACCTGCTAAACGACAATAAAGACGCAATAGTAGGCATTACCGAAAGCGAAAAAACCGCTGTAATGGCCAGCATGATGATGCCCGACCTTATTTGGCTGGCGGCGGGCAGCCTGCACGGGCTGGACGATGACAAATGCCAGGCGCTAAAAAACCGTACGGTATTGCTTTTCCCTGACGTAGGCGCTTATGGCCTGTGGGTGGAACGCGCCCGCACCTTAAACCTTAAAATGCCAGGCACAACCTTTGCCGTGCACGACGAAATGGAAAAAACCGCAACCGATGAAGAACGCACCAACGGGGCCGATATGGCAGATAGATGGATTGCGGAACGGCGTTCCACCCGTTCCCCATAGTTCCGCTACCTGCCAATCACCAATGCCCAATGCCCAATGACCAATGAATGTCGTTTACTTAAGGAAACCCTGAGATTTAGCCCCCTCTAAATCTCCCCCGGTAGGGGAGACTTTAGCTTCACTTACGGCGCTTTTTTTAAAGTCCTCCCTACCGGGGAGGATTTAGGAGGGGCGAAAAAGCTCGGGTAGGACGTATAGTTTCCTTAAGTAAACGACATTGAATAGTGAGTGGTCAATGGTGAGTGGCCTATAATCAGTGGTTGGTGGTTAAATAAAAATTCCGCCTTATTCAGGCAGGGTCATTCTACTCACCATTCACTACTCACCATTAACTATCCGGCTTTTTGCTGGTTTAGCGCCAATTGTTCCGTTAGCTCTTTCAACTCTATCTCATAGGCGCGCATCCTGGCGTGTAAAATATCAAGTTCGGTACGCATCATTTGTATTTCGGTAATCAGTTTGGCCGATTCAGGTTTATTGATCTTTTTGTCGCCGGTACCCAAAATAAGCCATTCAGGCGAATACTTAAGTTGGAAACAAAGCTTGCGGATAAGATAATAACTGATGTCCTGCTTTTTGTTGATCACTTTGCTTATAAAGCCCTGGTCGACCCCGATGGCTCCTGCTAATGCCAATTGACCACCATGTTCTTTAACGATAACCTTTAAACGTTTTATTATTGCTTCGTCGGACATTTGCCTGCAATAATAAACATTGTAGAGGAATAGTCAATAGCGATAATAATTAAGTTGAAGGTGGTAGTAAAGAATAAAAGAACGAAGGGTAGAAAAATAAAAAGGTTGTGATGGCAAACATCACAACCCTTAAACTATGAAAACTATTAACTCAAAAAAAAATTAACAGGCCAGTTCGAACGCTCCCCCCTGGCTTTGCACCTGTTCAAGCAATTCATCCAATTTGGCATTGTATGCTTCGATGGAAATAAGGCCATTATTATATTTGGAGGAAAGCAGTTTGAGCTCCTGTACCTTGGATAAACGTGTTGATTCAGATTGCGCATTATAAATATTGGACAGCGACGCTGCAGCCGCCATATTTTGCGGAACATCATCAAAACGTAACGCTGCTTTTAGAATACTAATTTTTTGTTCGGTTGATTTAAGCATAAACAGCGGCGGAACGCTCCTGCTTTCCTTTAGCACGGCGTTTACCTTTACGGCCTGTTTTTTATCAAACTTTAAGATAAGCGACACGACAATTACACCGGCTATTGAAAAGAAAAACAGGAATTCCATAAAATCTTAAATTAAGAAGATCAAACCTTATTTTGACCTTTTGCATTCTTACGTTATTTGCCCCGGACAGGTTACGGAATTTTGAATTAATTTTCGGGGATAATGCACCTATACCCCACCCTTTTCCGGTGGCCTTAGGTCGGTCCGCATCGTATAGGATATTGAACGCGGTTAAATAATGCCTATAACTCTTTTTGGTAGCAGTAAAACCGAAGATTGGGCCTGAACCCCAAACAAATTTCACCCGCAAACCGGTAACCTAATTTAGGGAAAAGCTTTTTGGTGGCTTCATTGGCAGTATTGGTGTCGACACGCAACAATTTAATTCCGCGGTTTACCGCTTCGCGCTCGGCCTGGGATAAAAGAGCCGCCGCTATACCCCTGCCGCGATGTTTAGGGTTTACCGCCAGGCGGTGCGTTACAATAGCAGTTTCATTAACATCCCAGCCAACTTCGGCATATTCCGGTTCCTGGTCTGTGGTGATAGCCGTTATTCCCGCTATCTCATTTTCAACTACGGCCACCCAAAGTTGGTTTTTGTCAATATCCTCCTCAAATACCCGGGCGTTTGGATAAGTATCGTCCCATTGAAAATTGCCGGCTGCATTCATGGCGGGGACCACCTCGCGAATAAGCGCCATGATGTCGGGAACATCAGTTTTTGCAGCGAGGCGGATGGTCATTGTTGCGAATTTATGAATTTGCCTGAGAATAATGCACCGCGATTAACTTAACCGGCGGTATTTAAAACGATCCTGGCTTTTGTGGCTTCATGCAGCAATCTGATGATCTTTGCCGGGTTTTTCCACTCGAATAAATGGATCAGCCAAATGGTAAAACGCATAAACCCCTCCGTTTTTACTAAGCCGTTCCCTAGTTGGGAAATAGTTTGATCCCGGGCTACGATGCAGGTGTTATAATCTGCCCCTTTTTTGCTTGCTAAAGCCTCGGCAAAGCACCAGGCGCCATCGCGGGCATTGTCAATACTAAACTGAATGAGTATGGAGGTACTGTCAGCCGCATGCAGGCCAAGTAACGAAAGCAGCGGCGAAACACGATCAATATCATTTAATACCTGGTAAGTCAGCGCCGAGATGATGGTATTTATTTCGTCAAAATCATTGTGAAGGCTTTCCAGATTTCCGCCGGCCACTTCAACCGCCGCAATACCAAGGTCGAGGTTAATATGAGCGCTCATTCCCAGCAGTAAATGTTGTAAAACAAGCAAATTTGATTGTTTGGAGGCCTCAAACGCTAAACGCCACGATTGGGTAAGCGGCTTTCCCGTTTTCCAGGCAGTTAGGGCGTCAAGGTAGCGGCTCGCGAAAATGACATCCAGGTTTTCCATTCGCGGGCCATCGCTAAACCTGCCTTTGGCAACACCTTCTTTAACGCTGGCGGTAACTTTATAATAGAGTGCGGCAAAGTAGCCGAGGCGGCTATTTGTGGCTTCACTTTCAGTAATTATTGCCTGAAGCTTTGCCAGGATGCCGTCGATCGTAACGTGCGGGCTTGCATCTTTAACCGTGTGCATGCTCATAATGCAGGTAATAGCTGTGCTTGCACTGACTGCAGTAGTAGCGCCTTTTCTTCACCCACGGCATCAAAAATTTCCTAAAAAAATTCCTGTGGAGCTTTTTGGTACACGGGACATCACATTCAGGGCAATTTGGAAAAATCATAAAAATTCAATTAGGCTGATAAAGCTACTGTATTTTTATAATGAATTTCCCAACTACGCGCCCTTCAAATAATATTTAATTGCATTCTAATACGCTTATTTAGCGGAGGCGGCTTTAATTTACCCGGTATTTTTGCGAGATCTGTTTAAGTTGGACTGTAAGCACCCATGCAAACAAAACCAGCAACGTGTAAAAGCCAATGTTTTGAATAAGGTTTCCGGCGCTTAGTTGTCTCAAAATAAAAGCAATAATTTGCCTTAAGGTCATATAGGATTTGGCTTAAACTAAACTTTAACGATTTCTCATGCCAAAAGTTTCATTTGTTAGCCTGAAAATTCATAAATCAATTGGCTGTCAGCTGTATTTTTTGGGGCTGCACGTAAAAAAGCAACTGAAGGTTCTTGGACCGGTTTATTAGTCACCGCCGGTTCGATAATGCTCAAAATAAACAAGGGTCGAGTCGTAAATTTCCTGATCTTTCCCTTTCACCCAGCGCAGGTATATAGCTATCTGACTGCCGTAGTCGGTCTCCCATTTCAAATCCACCCGCATTATGGAAGCACTCCTGCCCCGCACCAGTTGAATGTCTTTTACGTCCTTCCATTCGATGCTTATTTCCTTAATAAAATCGCTTATACCCTCCTCGTCCACCTGCAGCGCTATATTTCCTTTAATAGCCGGCACAAGCCTTTTCATAACAATTACCGCCGAAAGTGTTGCAAATATCAGCCCGCAAAAACCGATAACAATATATATTAAATCCGTTTGGTAGCCCCCAATATTGTGCAATACAATGGCCATTAACACAATCATAACAGCAAGCGTGCCCAGGCTGAATTTAAGGCTGTATGGATATTGTGCGGGCTCCGTCATCGGGTTAAATATAATAATTAGTCTGTAAGTCTGTCAAGCATGGCCATTGTAAACCTAAAATATATTTTGATTGAGGGGAAGCCACTGTTGATCCAGGGCTTACGGAGCCATCCGAATTGGGTGACTCTGCCTTCACATTATTCACGCCTCTTTGTCAATGGTTATGTTTCTTATGAATATCCTTTACAAGGCAAAGCTTTTTGATCTCGTTTATCTTGATCACAAACGGCGCATATTTCAGCCGGGTGCCTACCATTTCGGTAACGTTATCCGAATGGGCTATTACTTCGTCTGCACTGTCGCCGGCAAGCAGCCGCTTATACATACGGTAATCTCCCCATTCGATGTAATAAACTTCTCCCGGCAATATTTTTTTATCGTGAATAACTTTCAGGGCTACCCAGCACCCGTTTTCAAGATAGGGATACATCGAATGTCCCCATACCGGAAGCGCAAAATCACAATCTTCTATGCCGGGGAAATTCATGTGCCCTACCGGCTCCTTGTCATTAATATCATTATACACCTCAACGCCCGTAGCTGTAGCAATTATCTCGTACATCGGGATACCCGCCGCCCCCCGGGTTACCGCTGCATCTTCAGAATTCCCTGTACTTTTACCCGCAGAAATAAAATCTTTATATTTTTCTTTAAACAGCTTGAATTTCTCTGGGTCAATATTCTGCCGGCTCTTGATAATCTCTGTGATCGAGCTGGCCGAGTTATAACCTAATATCTCCGCAAGTTGCCCGTTACCGGTAAAAGCATTGCCCCTCAGTTGATTATAAAGAATAATAAACTCCAGCGTCTCCGGCCGCACCGTTTTTATTTTATTTGATTTTGTTGCTTCTTCCATGGCTTCAAAAAATATTTTATCTTTTTCTTGATAATTATCAAGAAAATTCTTTACATTTGTTCTGTAATCTTATGCTAATGTAAACCAATTTTTAATTAAAACAAATATGTTTCCTAAAGAATATACAGAAAATTTATTTATTGGCAGAGGGCCACCGAAAAAGCCGACTATCTCTCATTCTGAAACTGTTTTATAATTAACCTATCACCCGATAATAACAATGCATCTTGCTTATTCAGCCCTTAAACCCGGAAACAACCCCGATCAAAGCCCGGCAGGCGGGCACACCAGCGATAAGGTACTGCGCTATATGGCTTACCTGGAAACCTGCCAAAAATACCGGAGCGAAATTGCTGCCATAAGGAAATACATTCCGGGATGGGCGCCAAATCCTCCGTCTTTTTAAAGCGCGCAATATTTAACGATACTTTATCCCTATAAAGGTAAATTTTAAAATGCCTCTCCTTTAGGGGTGGGAGGCAAAACCACTTACATGATACGCATCAATCAAAAACTAAAAGACAAACTATGGTGGCTAATTATATCAGTAGACTATGATTACAGCCGCATCACCATCGCCGACCATGATTTTAACGAAGATATGTTAACCCTGTGGCTCGAAGACAAACATGATTTTAAAAACACACTGGATGAATGCCTGCAACTCGAAATTGCGGCCAAACAGTTTGCTAAACTGATTAAGGCTGAAAACCTAAACACTTATGAAGGCAGCAGGATGCACCCCACCAAAAACTATGTTTACCGGGCAAGGATTGAAGTAAACGAGCCTATTGCCTGGTACCTTGACGATGCCACCCCGGCCGAACAGCAATGGGCCCGCGAGGCCGTCTTGAAGCATTTGCTAACCCAGTTAGTTGAAACCGAAGCACATGGAATTGAAGAGTGGGTGTGAGGAAGAGAGTCCGAAAGTCGGAAAGTCCGGAAAGTCCGGAAAGTCCGGAAAGTCCGAAGGATGTTTGGGAGATTTTATGCCAAATAGCATATCAAACATACCCGCCCGGTACATCAGCCCGTTCCCTTCTTTTCGGACTTCGGACTTCGGACTTCGGACTTCGGACTTCGGACTTCGGACTTCCTCAAGCCTCTTCCGCAAAGATTAACAGGTCCTGGTGAAAAGTATCCCTTTTGAAGCTGTCGCCGGCAAAGTAAACAACGTTTACATATTCATTGCTTTCGTTAAACTGGCCTGGCGGGTCTTCTTCAACTACATAGCCTTCGATAACCATTCGCGGACCATCGGCAATCATGAGGACGATATCGCCCAAAACAAATTTCTTTTCCATCGTAGGGTAAATGTATAGGTGCAAAATTAATAACGGCAAACGATCAATAACTATAAAATCTCAACAATGACACTATTAAAAGACCCGAGAAACCTGCTCGGCCTGCTATTTATAGCGCTGCTGCTATCGTTCATTTTTATTATTGCGCATCACCATTGTTGAAACATCTATAACCCGCCAAAGGTTTATCACCATTCCGGGATTGTCGACTCGTCCAATCTCGCCCATTTCGCAAATTATTGCATACTTTAGTTTATTATGAAAAAGTGCTTCATCGTCTGTTTCGCTTTCGTCTTTGTTATCGCCTTGCTGTGGCGGGTTTATGCCCACCCGGGTACTCCACCCAAAGCAAAACACGTAACAGGCAAGCAGTTACTGGTAGTTGTTAATAATGGCTGGGACAGCCTGCGCGGAACACTTTATGCATTTAATAAAGTACGGGGCAAATGGCGCCTTCAGTTTAGCAACGCCATTGTGCTTGGGGATAAAGGCCTGGCTTTGGGAGATGGCCTGGTAAATTTAACAATTGCCGGTCCTGTGAAACATGAGGGAGACAAACGGTCGCCGGCAGGCATCTTTAGTATTGGCACGGCTTTCGGTTATGCCGAAAAGAAAGACGCGGCCTGGATAAAAAACCGTTATGTACAGGCCTTTGATACGCTTATTTGTGTTGATGATGCGAATTCATCCAATTACAACACATTGGTTGATAAAGATACCGCCCGGCAGGATTATAACAGCTTTGAGTACATGCATCTAAAAAAAGATTACTACAAATGGGGGCTGTTTATCAACCATAACAGCGGCAAAGTGGTGCCCGGCGATGGATCCTGCATTTTTATGCATATCTGGGAAAACGATCACACCGGTACCGAAGGCTGCACGGCCATGACTGAAAGCAATATGCTGCGGGTTTTGCGCTGGATTAACGCGAAAGACAGACCATTGCTGGTGCAATTACCGCGAAGCTTATATATAGAATTAAGGCGCCGGTATGGTCTGCCCGTTATCTAACTGGTCGCTGTGCTACCAGCTATCCAATCCCAGCAGCTTTTTGCCCAGGGGGCTAAGTTCAGCAGCGTGGTATTTTGTTTGCTCCCACTTCCTCGGGTCGCCCGGGAAAGCGTAACCTTCGGGCGCAATCCGGTCACGCCAGGACGCAATGCGCCATTGCCGCAATGTCTCGTTATCTTCCTGGGCCGGCATCATGGCAATATACTGGGCAATACGCACTTTATCACCGCTTCGGTTGGGTCTTATGCCATGTGGCTCCAGGCTATTGAAAATTAACAGGTCGCCGGCTTCCATTTTAACTTTGACCAGCTCGAGGCCGTTTACATCGGGTTTAAAATGGTCGCGATCTGCGGGCTGGGCAAGCTTCCAGGTATCGTAATTGCGGTATAGTTCCGGGATGCATTGAAAACCGCCCATATTTTCGTCGGTCTGGTCGGCAAGGGCCAACACACCCTGCACATTTTGCGGCCTGGTTTCGGGATCATAATCCCAGTGGATAAACCCTTTGTACTCAAATCCCGGCCGCATCGGGAAATTCAGGTTTGCGCGGTCAATAGTTACCCATAGCTTATCAGTACCCCAAACATCGCAAAACGCATCATAAACACGTTGGGTTTGCCGGTTATCCCACAGGTACTGGTGGTTATAAACCTCAACCATACCCGTATTGGTTAGTTCCTTCATTTGTATTTCGGCGCGGGGCGGCGCGTACCATGTTTCGGGGTTGCCAGGGTCTTTCTCCTCAAACTCCCATAAAAACCGGGCAGTACGTTCAGCTTGTTCTTTAGGCACGGCATTTTTTATAACGATATAGCCATTGTCTATCCAGAATTTCCAGTCATCCTCGCTTAAAACCTTTAAAGGTTTGACGTTACTCCGGTCATTCAGTTTAAGATGACTGCTTTTCGCTGTCGACGGATTACCGGGGATTTCTTTGTGGGCGTTAGCGGGCGCCATAGTAGCCATTGTACCTTGTTCTTTAGTGTTCATCGCATTTCGTAATTGGTTATTCAAAATTAGGGTACAATACAACCTGTGTCTTTCCGTACAATGACCAATATTTGCACTCCATTGATATTTTTTTAAAATATTTTTATAAATTTGGTCAACCAGCTTAAATAATGGGGAAACTACAACTCGAGGAAGTCAGGCCCGATATGGGCAGTTCGTTCAAAATACTTAACCCGCGGTTGAGCACCACATTCCTTTGGCACCTGCACCCTGAGTATGAAATTGTTTACGTGGAAGCACAAGCGGGACCGCGACACGTGGGCGCCCATATTTCAAGATATGCGGAAAGCGACCTGGTTTTTATAGGCCCTAATATACCCCACCTGAATTTTGATTACGGCGTTCATACGCCCTGCGAACAAGTTGTGATACAAATGCGGGAGAACTTTTTAGGCGAGCCATTTTTAAACAACCCGGAATTAGCTGCCATTAAACAGCTATTTAAAAAAGCATGTTTCGGCCTTTCATTTTATGGAGAAACTAAAGCCAAAGCCGTTCCCCTGCTAAAAAAACTGCAGCAATTGAACCGTTTTGACCAATTACTTTGCTTGCTGCAGATTTTTCAACTAATGGCAACCAGTACTGAAGTGGAGATTTTAAACGGCATATCTGCTGCTAACAAATCATTTGAGAAGCAGCGCACACGAATGGATGTTATATACCAATACGTAGAGGCGCATTATAATGGCAAACCGGATGTTAATGAACTTGCTGAAAAGGTAAACCTAAGTGTCGCTGCTTTTTGCCGCTATTTCAAAAGGCAAACCCGGAGCACCTTTACCGATTTTATCAACAACTATCGTATAAACGAGGCAAAAAACCTGCTGCTACAGGATAAATCGGTTACCGAGACCTGTTATGCGATCGGATTTGAACAGCTGCCCTATTTCAACCGCACATTCAAAAAAATAACAGGCGAAAATCCGTCAGGTTTCAAAAAAAGAATGTCGGGGCAATTTGCAGGATCGATTGAAAATTAACGCAGGGGCAAGGAAGCGCGGCTATTTAAGCTGCAAGTCAAAACTGCCTTCAACGCGATAATAAGGCGAGTTGGCCTTATTGTCGGTGGCCATAAAGGTGTAAAAAGTTCCTTTGGCAAGTTCATTGGCCGCTTTATACTGCACCAAGTTAAAATTGCCAAAGCCTGTGGCCGGATAGTTTTTGCTGAGCGACAATTGCAATGCCGGCTTTTGGGAATCTATACTCAACAATAACTGGCTGCCGGCAATGCCGCGGTTAATATTGCTGAATGCAAATCCAGCTGAACTGATACCAAAACTTACAGTGTGTTCTTTATTAATCGCTGTAATGCCAAAATATCTGTTCTCGTCGTCGCCATTAACATTGATAAAGGCGATGGAATCGCGCGCAGCGTCGAACGTATAAACGGAGTCGTTAAATTTCACTTTAAGCGTACCGGTAACTGCCAGGAAATTGCCGGGCGAAGACACGATAGAACTATCGGCGTTGATGCTTGTTTTTGACGGGCCTGGGTTATCCACAGCAGGATCTTTTTGACAAGATGAAACAACCGCCAATAGGATTACTGCGAATGAAAATAAAAAGTAGGTAAATATCCTGTTGCCCATTTGTTGCTTCAATTCAACCACTAAATTTACTAAATTATAAACGAATATAAATAACAAATAGTTGCTTTATCGTTAGATACAACTAACATTTTAACAAATTTTAACTTCCAGCTTAGATATGCAGCCAATATATATGGTTTAGTCATCAATAAGTCAAATACCTGAATGCGCTTTATAATTTATTACCGACAAAAATTTCTTAATATTTTGCTAAAAATATTTGCATTTAAACCGAAATACTCGTACCTTTACAATTAACGTATGCCAATTGGCATTTAAATCATAAAATCATGTCAATGTCCGTTTTCAAAACAGCCAGGAAGCTGGCCAACAAAACAGCCGCTTACTTTCGTTACATCGAAGGTGAATATCACTTAGAAGCGAAATTAGGAAAAGAAGAAAAAGTGTACAGTCGTGAGCCGGAGCCGGCTACTTTTACAGGTTTTGCGCTTTTTATTGGCTTTAACAGTCGCCAGGCGTTGGAGGCTTACGAACAAAACGGCGAATTTGGCTATGTAGTTAGTCGTGGCAGGCTGCAAATAGAGGCTTTGTACGAAAAAAAACTTCACCAGCAGTCGTCATCAGGCGCTGTATTTGCGCTAAAAAATTTGGGCTGTAAAGAAAAGTCAAATGGCCGGTTGCTGAGCGAAAAGCAAGTTGCCGCCCTTCAGGTAGAAATAGTAGACAACGGATTAAAAACAGCTGAAAATGAAGCGGAAGTATTGATATGAGGCTATTTTGAATAGGTAAGATCGTCAATCTCCGTATCGGTCACCGTGGGATCATTCGGGTCCGACACCGATTGAACTACATGCACCGACAGTCCGGTTGATGTAACGCTTTTGATAGTTTCTGGTATCCCGGAGTTTTCGACGCCTGTAAACTGGGTAAGGGTAGAGCCGCTTATGGTATAAGTAAATTCACTCAGACTGGGCCCCTGGTTGGTTGATTTGGAGTAATAACCCGATCCGTCGTTATAATATTCGATAAAATCGTCGTTTGTGAAATTCGTTTGTGTAAAGGTGCTTATTTCTTTATTATTCTGATACAGTACCGAAACCAGCTTTACCGAATACCATTTCCCAACGATCAAAGCACCATTTCCCGGTGCCGGCGTTTCTTTTTTACAAGAATAGAGGCAGACCGTAAAAAACCCAATAAGCAACAGATACTTATATTTCATAACCGCAACATTCACAGCCTTAAATGTAACTATTGTTTCTTGATTAATGCAACTTATTAACTAAAGATTATTTGCCGCCGCAGGGTAAAGTAACGCTTCTACGATATGGAGATCATACAGGCCTCGATCCTTTTTAAACAAAACTATAACGCCCGTAACCCGGTTGTAATTAACCAGGGAGGCACAAGTTCCGGAAAGACATATGCCATACTGCAGGCCTTGTTTTGCCTGGCTTGTGAAAACGAAAGGCAGGTAATAACCGTAGCCGGCCAGGACATGCCTAATTTAAAGTCGGGCGCGCTGCGCGATGCCCAAAATATTTGCTCATCCTCTGAAATATTACAGGCCGCTTTGAAGAATTTTAACAAGACCGACAGCGTATTTGAATTCCATAACGGCAGCTTAATCGAATTTAAAAGCTACGGCAACGCGCAGGATGCGAAATCCGGAAAAAGAGATTATCTGTTTGTTAATGAGGCAAATGGTGTGTCATGGGCGGTGTATTCCGAACTTGCCCTCCGCACCAGGCAAAGGATATTTATCGATTTTAACCCGACTGCCGCCTTTTGGGTTCATGATAACCTGCTGGGGCAGCCAGGCGTGAAACGCATCATTTCCGACCATCGCCACAACCCGTTCCTTTCCGGGCAGATGAGAAAAAAAATAGAATTACAAAAAGATACCGACCCGGAATCGTGGCGGGTAAACGCCAGGGGCCTTACCGGAAAAATAAGCGGCCTGGTGTTAAAAAACTGGGAGATATGCGAAGATATACCTCACGATGCCCGGACGCTCGCTGCCGGACTCGACTTCGGCTTCTCAAACGATGAAACCGGCTGTGTGCTGGTTTATAAGCAGGATGGGATGCTTTGGGTTGATGAACTATTATACGAAACCGGTTTAACCAACCCCGATGTTTCGGAAAAGCTGGCAAAAGCCGGTCTGAGTAAGCAAACGGAGATCATTGCCGATAGCGCTGAACCAAAATCAATCGAAGAATTGCGGCGCCTGGGCTGGCGGCTCACCGGAGCGAAAAAAGGACCGGACAGCGTTAAAAACTCCATTGACATTTTGAAGCGCTACCCCATAAGAATCACCAGGCGAAGCGTAAACCTCCGCGAAGAATTAAGTCGTTACAAGTGGAAAACCGATCGCAACGGAAGGGTTTTAAACGAGCCGGTTGACACATGGAATCACCTGATTGACCCGCTGCGCTACGTTGCTCTCAATAAGCTGCACATTCGTAAAGGCAGTCGCGTGAGCAGTTGGATACCGAAAGCGCCGGAGCCGGCGTTTGGCCTTGCTTCGTTCGACTTACTAAAGTAGCCGGTGAAATCAACTAAGACAAGTGAAAAAATCAAATCAGCATAAACTTTAACATGGTTAAAAAAACAGTTAAAAGCCTGGGCGGTGCGCTATCAATAAGTATTCCGTCCGGCATAAACGAAATTACCCTTGGCCAGGTAATGGAATTGCAGGAAAAGCCACAATTAAATGATCTGGAGGCAATTAGTATTTTGTCCGGCACCACAGTATCTGAACTTCAAAACATCAAAAATGTCGATGACCTGTATATTTTCGGCGAGATTATATTGCTGTTAGCTAACCAGCTTAAAACGCTGTACCTCAACGATAAAATCCCGCCCCGCATAGTATTCTATTTGGATGGTGGTCGCAAAACTGTCGATGTCATGCGGAATTTATCGGTCGAGCCGGCCGGTGCGTTTTTTGCCGCCCGGGAAATTATTGCCGAAGAAATAAATGAACACATAAAAAAGCATGGCGAATGCGACTGGCAGTCGGTTTTTAATCCGTCGCTCAAAGCCTGCAGCCAGGTATTAGCCCATTATTTTTTTTGCCGGGTAACCGGGAAAAAATTCAACGAATACGAGGCAGAAGAATTTGGTAATGAAATAAAAAAACTCAGGGTCATGGAGGCGCTGCCCATAGCCAAACATTTTTTTCATTGTTATCCGAACTTATCGAAACCGAAACCAGGCTGCTTAAATCAACTCCTTCAGCGCTGGAAAAAAAAGCGGGAGTCAGCGCTTTTGAAAAGTTTAAGTATGTCAATACCGTAAACGCTCTGTCGGGTGGCGACATCACCAAATGGTCCGAAATACTCAACATGCCTTACGAACGCGTACTTACCAAACTATTATTGAATAAGACAGAGTCTGACTACCAGAAACGATACAGCGAACTCCTGTACAATTAGTAATAAAAAAAAGACAGTCCCGCAAATTCCATAACTCACCAATTCACTAATTCACTAATTCACTAATTCACTAATTCACTAATTCACTAATTCACTAATTCACTAATTCACTAATTCACTAATTACCCCATGCCCATTCGAAACCAAATTGAAGCCATTACTCAAACACTTACTACACCGGTAACTTTTGTATACGGCACCGCTAATGAGCTTAATCAACTCGCCGACGATACAACTTTGTTTCCCGTTGTTTTCATGTACCCCTTGCAACCGATAGAAGTATCGCCGCAGATAAACGGTTCCGTGGATAACGTTTTTTCTGTCTACATGGAGTTTCTTTTTAAGACTGATTTCGACCAGTACACAGCGGATAACGAAACTTATGTAACGCAGGCACTGGCGCTCGCCAATGAGTTTATCGTAAAAGCCTCAACGTATCGCGAAGGTGAAGGCCGCTATTTTCGGATCAAAGCAGGCAGCAGGGCCAAATGCCTGCCGGTCTACAATAAGTTTGACGTCAACACTACAGGCGTTAACCTTACCATCAACCTTGCAACCATGTATTTTGAAAGTTTCTCTGGGTCGTAGTCAGGGGTTTGATTACTATACTATGAACTATGAACTATGAACTATCAACCATGAACTATGAACCATGAACCCATAAGCCAACAAATGGATAACACCCAACTCATACAACTTCTCGAGGCGCTCAGAACCGATATCATCAATTCCCTGCAAGCGGCCGGAAGTGATACGACGGGGCAAACGGCCAAATCGCTAACGATCGTTCAGGAGGCCGGCGGATTCCAACTGCAAATGCCGGGCTATATGCAGCTGCTCGAAACGGGCCGCGCGCCAACGAGTTCAAACCCTATCGCCGGGGATCCGCCGATGATCCAGCGCATACAGCAATGGTGCCAGGCTAAAGGCATACCCGACAAAGCAGCCTGGGCCATAAAAAAATCTATCGATAAAAAAGGTTATAAAGGAAAGCCGGGGATCTTGTCTGAACCGCTTGGAGA
>Ga0206971_10145_pt2 | contig 24581 bp, 24 predicted proteins | sample Alteio_BWOrgHeat_85_FD_152917 | JGI IMG/M metagenome (GOLD analysis project Ga0206971, IMG submission 152917) | Enriched cells from forest soil in Barre Woods Harvard Forest LTER site, Petersham, Massachusetts, United States -... | ecosystem: Environmental > Terrestrial > Soil > Temperate forest >...
CTCGTAGACGCAGCGGCCGCACGGCATAAAAAGCTGGCGGGCGAGTTTGAGTCGGTATAGGAAAATCCGGCCACGGATCTCGCGGATAGTCGCGGATTAAAACTAAGTCAATTGATTGTGATTTACTGATCCGCGTGATTAGTTTGATCCGCGGGTTACTTTTTGCGGGTTCGTTTCTTTTCCAGCAGCACGATGGCGTGGGCAATCGCGGCGTTGTCGGTACCAATCCCTTCCGGAGTTTTCGCTTTGATGCCGATGCAATCGGCGGGCAGTTCCAGCAGTTCAACAAGGCGGGCGCGAATTGCGGCAGTGTGCGGACCGATTTTTGGCGTAGCCAGAATCAAAGTCGAATCGATATTCACGAGCGTGTAGCCGGCGGCTTTGGTGCGCTTGAGTGCTTCAGCTAAGAAGACCGCCGAGTCAGCGCCCTTCCACTTGGGATCGGACGGCGAGAAGAGCGAACCGATATCAGGCGCAGCAATTGAGCCGAGCAGCGCGTCGGTGATGGCGTGCAAAAGAACGTCTCCGTCGGAGTGGCCGCCCAGGCCATGCGTGTGGGGCAGAGTGATTCCGCCTATTTTCAGCGGGATGCCGCGCTTGAATTCGTGAGAGTCCCATCCGTAGCCGATTTTCATGAGGCACGCGTAATTTCGTGGAGTTCGGAAGCCATTGGCTGTTTATTGTAGAACGAATTCGGACTTGTCATCCTGAGCGGAGCGGCGGTTCACGATAGCGAAGCTCTGCGCAGTCGAAGGATCTCTTTCACCCTGCAGTGATTCGGGCTCGTCGAGGGATTTTTACCACGAGCGTTTCGGCAGCATCCCGGAAATTCCCTGACTCGGCTACCGTTTCGTAAAGCTGATAGGGATCCTTCGACTCGGAATCGTCTCGCTTTTGCGAGACGATTCGCTTCGCTCAGGATGACAATGTGGTGAGTGAATCCGTGGCTGCTTTACCGTTTCAGGAAAAATTCGGCTAGCTCCAGGTCTGCGGGTGTGGTGATTTTGATGTTCCGGGGGGAGCCCATGACTACGACCACTTCCTGTCCGGAGCGCTCGACCAGCGAGGCTTCGTCGGTGCCTACGAATCCGTCGGCGGCGGCTTCGTCGAATACTTTTTTCAGCAGGCCGTAGCGGAAGCCCTGCGGGGTTTGCGCCATGACCACGCGTTCGCGTGGGATGGTCGCGGTGACCACCGCGCCTTCAGCTGTGCGTTCCACCTGCTTGACGGTGTCGACTGCCGGCACGCCAGCGATGGCGGCGCCGTGCTTCTGCGCGGCTTCAATCACTTCCTGAATAATTTCGTGCGTTACAAATGGACGGACGGCGTCGTGAACCAGAATGATGTCGTCTGCTTCGGCGCGAACTGCGGCGATCGCGTTGGCCACGGATTCCTGCCGGTGCTCGCCGCCTTCGACCAGCTGAACTTTCTTGGCGAGGATATCTTTCGCGTCTTTCTCCAGGCGCGCACGAAATTTTTCGATCTCTTCGGGACGCAGCGCGACGAAAATTTCGGTGACTTCCGGTGACTCCGCGAATTTGCGGAGGGTGTGAATCAGAATCGGCTGTCCAGCCAGTTCGGTGAACTGCTTCGACGGAGGATTTTTCTTTCCACGAGAAACGGCAGCCGGGGCCATGCGCGTGCCCAAACCTGCTGCGGGAATGATGACGGCAACCTTCATAAGGATGGCAAGTATAAAAGGCAAACTAACAGAGTTTCAAATGGTCTAGAGATCAGCGCCGAAGACGGAAACTATTCGGCAGTGTGTTCGGCGAGAAACGGTTTCTTAGGATCGACATTCCCACCTCCCGCCACAGCGGCGGCCTGGGGCCGGGATTCGACTCGCGTCAAGACCCGATCGTCCCATTTGCCGAAGATCATTTTGCCGGCCGTGGTCTGCAAAACCGAGGTTACGGAAATGTCGACAGTTTTGCCGATCATCTTGCGCGCATTGTCGACCACCACCATGGTTCCGTCATCAAGATAGGCGACACCCTGGTTGTACTCTTTGCCTTCCTTCAGAACAAAAACCTTCATGATTTCGCCGGGCAACACGATCGGCTTCAGCGAGTTGGCAAGCTCGTTGATGTTCAACACTTCCACGCCCTGGAGCTGCGCCACTTTGTTGAGATTGAAATCGTTGGTGAAGATTTTTCCCTCATACACTTTTGCCAGCTCGATTAACTTGAGATCGACCTCGCGCACGGCAGGAAAATCATCTTCAACAATCTGGATCTGCACCGAACCGGTTTTCTGGAGACGTTGCAGAATATCGAGGCCACGGCGGCCGCGGTTGCGTTTGAGCGAATCGGCAGAGTCGGCCACAAGTTGCAGTTCGCGCAGCACGAACTGCGGAATCACGATGATGCCGTCGAGGAATCCGGTCTCGGCCACATCGGCGATGCGGCCGTCGATGATGACGCTGGTATCGAGAATCTTGTAGCTCTTCTTCGAGTGCTTGTCTCCGCCGAAGACTCCGCCGAGAGCCGCAAGATTCAGCAGCTCGCCCTTGTTGGCTCCCACAATCAGACCGACGTAGGCCATGAGCAGCATTACCAGAAGCTGCAGAAAGCTTTGAGTGTGTGTAGCGGGAAGGCTATTGCGGATAACGAGCGCGAAAAGATAAGCGCCGAGAATCCCCAGGACGCTGCCGACCGCGGCACCGATCAGCCGGGTAAGACTGATCTGGCGCAACCGCGATTCGAACAGCACGATAACCAGTCCGAGAACACCACCGACCGCAGCATCCAAAGGGGCCGACAGATTAAACGGCTGGGTAAGAAAACAGGTAACCGCAACAACCAGAATAAAAAAAAGACGTATTAAAAATAAGCTCACAGATGGACCTCCCCGGGTGCATGCGGTGTACCCCGCATTACGTTCCCGACTCTGCTCACCTTCTAAGACTCAAGACAGTTACCACAGGAACCGAGCGCGTTATTCAGCAACCGCAAAGCCGGACGTTCTTTTATGGAACGTCTTCGAAATGCCCTGCCAATAGGCAGGAGAGAGTATATACCGGCCCGGGAGGGCGCGAAATCGCTCCTGAAATCCGCAGATGAACTCCGCAAAATCGTAGAAATGAAGGAATTGTGAATTCTGCTAACCAGTTCTGCGGGCGCGCGTCCAACAGGCAATCAGAAAGACAAAAAGTCTGGGAACATTTTTAAAGGTACGCGCGTACCTCTTCACTAAGTGAATGACTCGGACCGATTGATTCGCGGAAAGATTTGCCGGGGCTTTATGGATTGTGCGCTTTGTGAAGCGACCGGGCGCAGGCAATCCCAGAATAACGGGTCGCATTACCGCTCCCTGAATTTCAGGGGAAAGCAATATTTGAGGAGAGTTTTATGAAATCGAGATTCATGAAGAGTTTTGTTCTGGGCGGCGCGCTTCTGCTGGCGACCGGCGCATTCGCGGCGAATAAAGGACCGATGCAAATTACCGATCCGACTTCGGTGGGCGGCAAAGAGTTGAAGCCGGGCGACTATACCGTCTCATGGGATGGTACGGGCCCGAACGTTCAATTGAACGTGATGAAGGGGAGCAAACTGGTGACAACCGTTCCGGCACATGTCGTGGCGGCTGACCATTCGTCGCCGAGCAACTCGATTGTGGCGAAGCAGAACAGCGACGGATCGAAATCGCTGAGCGAGATTCGCTTCTCCGGCAAGAAATTCACCTTGCAGGTTGCAGATTCGATGGGTGGATCGACAGGCTCGAACGAAAAGAGTTCGCAATAACCCCGTTCGCACATGAGGGAGCGCGCACTGCGCTCCCTTTTTTGCTTTCTAGTTCGGTGAGGCCAGAACGTCGTCGTTGTAGTTGATGAGAAGGCGCTGCGGAGTTTCTTTCATACCCTTGATAGGAATTTTCTGTTCGACGGTCTGGGTGCCGACCATCTGCACGCGACCTAATTCCGTGTGACGGCCGTCCGCCATTTCCATGTAGAGCGGCACCAGCAACTTGAAGTTCTGATCGACATTTTGTTGGCTGAGTTTGATGGACAGTAGCGCGTCGCCGTTAGGATCTTTGCCCACGCTCGATTCGAACTTGTAAGCCGGCAATGCGGTGCCATAGACATACTCGTTGAAGAACCAATCCATTTTGTGATTGCCGTCGATATCCATCAGCGGGCTCATGTACTTTTCCACCGTCGCTTTGAAATCTTCGGTAGTGGCTGAGCGGCCGGCGTAGGTTTTGACGAAATCATGCATCATGGCCTTGAAGCGCTGGTCTCCGGTGCGGTTGTCCCACATCATCATGCGGATCATGTGCAGCACGTAGGCGCCTTTGGGATAGATCAGCCGCCGAGTGGTCTCGAAGCCGGAGCGGGTATTGCTCAGGCGATAGCCAAGGGTTAGCGGTCCGGCGTCGATGGCGCGGAAACCTTCTTTGTCGCGCTCCAGCAAAAGTTCGCGTTCCTCGTTCCAGAAATCGATAAATTTTCCAGGATTGTGCTCGACATACTGCAGGAACAACGAAGCCGACATTTCCGCGAAGCCCTCGCTCATCCACTGATCGCGATACGAGCTGAACCCGACATCATGCCCCCACCATTGGTGCGCAACTTCATGAGGAGCAACAATCTTCCAGTAACCGCGATTCTCAGTGAAACCGAGTTGATTGCGGATGGTCGTATCGTAGAACGCGCACATAGGCAACCAGACCAGCGCGGGCCAGGATTGCCCAAAGCTGCACGCGGTTTGCTGGGTCATCGCCAGGCGTTTGAAAGGGACCGGGCCAAAGTAGTCGGTATAGAGCCCAATGGACAACTCACCTTCCGCAAGAGCCTTCTTGATGAGGGGAACAGTACTCATACTGCCGAGAGCGGCCGAATCGCCATGTTCGAATTGATTTGGTAAGTCGTGGTGTACGGTGTTCAAAAGTGCCTGCACGTTGTCTGGAGGATTTTCGTTTGCGTACGATTGCACCAGATATTCGGGCTTGTCGAGCTTGGCCTCCTGCATCTTGAAACGGCCGAAGTTGAAACCGGCGATGGTTTGGGGGCCTTCGCTCTTCCAGACGCTGACGTCGTTTCCTCCACTGTTTTCTTCGCTGATCATCGTTCCGGTGGCGGCAATTTTCATTCCTTTCGGAATGCTGAACTTCATGTCGTAGGTGGCAAACTGGCCGAAGGCGGCGCCGACACCGCTGGGATACCAGTCTTCGCGCGCGATGGGAAAATAGTTGCCGCCGCCTTCATTACGGACCGCGTCTTTGCCTTCGTAAGTCGTGGTGACGGTGTAGCTCTCGCCAGCGGCGAGCGGCTTGTTCAGGACTACCCAATACTGGCTATCTTCGTGTCTGTCTTCCTGCACGAATGCAAGCGGCTGGCCGTCTTTGTCTTTGACATTCTGCACGCGCAGCGTGCGGAACAGATTGAAGGGCACGACGCGCAGTCCGCTCACTTGTGAAGAAAACGTTGTCGCAGCTGAGCCACGCAGGTAAGCATTTTTCTCGATGGTGGTATCCAGTTGCTGGTGCTCGATTTTGATGACGCCATTCATCTGCGATCCGGTAGCCACACCGGTTTTGTATTCGTCGGATAGATGAAAGCTGGCCCAATAGCCGTTCTTGTTGTCCTCGTAAGTCATCAGTTCGACTTCTTCAGGCGCGAGCGGCACGGCGAGGATTTCTTCTCCAAAGGTGAATTGGGCCAGTTCGGGCGCTCCGTGGGGATCGATGGCAAGGACCATCTTGCTGCTGTAATGCTTGCCTTTGATGAAAGCCACAAAGAGTTTGCCGGGATCGGAGCCTAGAACGTCCTGCAAAATGCGGGCGTCAAGGTTGTAGCGGAGCTGATGGCGTAAGGCGTTCTGCGATTCCTGCAGAAGGCCGGCGTCGCACGAGACAGGAGCGGGAGCGGAGGTTTTTTTAATTTCTTCGTAGGTCGAGTCGGTGAAACGAAGAACTAGCTGGGCGAATTTTTCGCTGAACTCATCTTCTCTGGTGAGCAACTTCAGGGTTTGATCTTCTGAGCGAATGGGCGGATCGAGAATGAGATTGCCATCGCCAACGAAGACGGCGCCCGTCACTTTGCCCTGCACCGGCTTCACAAAGCAGACGGTCCCGGAGTGCAGATGAAAGGTGGCTGCGTCGCGCTTGAGCTCGAGATTGTTCACGGTGAATGCTTCGGCGCCGAGCGTCAAGTTGCGCAGTTGTTGATACGCGGGATCGGAGTTGGGGCCAGCGGCGGGCGCGGCCTGATCCGCGGCAAGGCTGGCGGTCAGGCAGACTCCGGCCAAGAGAGAGATAGTGAACGCACGCAACGACAAGCAGTGCTCCTTCTGGGGGAAGGCGAACGGCCATTATGCGGTTTTACGGGTAAAAATCAAGGGAGGGGTAGTTCGGCGGATACTTCCTTCGCCAACTTGGTCGTCGCGCCCGAGATTTGTCATTCTGAGCGAAGCCGTGCCGAATGGCGCGGCGAAGTCGAAGAATCCCTGCGAGTCTGCAATTTGACGAAGTTCGTGCGCAGCGATCGCCCACCTACGCAGAGGCAAGAAAGCCGTGCCCTGGCACGCAGGAGACGTAGCGGAGCTACGTCTCTACTACAGATTCGAGGAAGGGGATGGAACCGGCAGGTTTCGGCTTTCCGTCGGGCGTACCTGACAGAGTTTATTCGAAGCCGATCAACTCTTCAGGCGGTAACGGCTCGAAGAATTCGGGGCCGACACGAAGTTTTCCCTTCAATATGCCGGGCGTGCGATCATCCCGACTAACGAAAGCCTCCTCTCCGCGACATGCCTTTGCAATAAGGCGCGCGAGTTGGTTTTTGATGAACAAGACAAAATTCATGACAACTTCCCGAACTCCATTTTAGCGGCAGCCGACAGCGAACATGATGACAATCGGCATTACGCAGGTGCAGACTTTCCTAATCACGCAAAAAATAAAAAGGGAACGCAAGTGCGCTCCCTTTTTTGAACATTCTCGATCGCTTTAGTACTTCGGCATGGTGGGATCAATCCGGTCGGCCCAAGCCAGAATTCCTCCGGCCAGGTTGTGAACCTTCTTGAATCCCGACTGCTTCAGGAACGCTACCGCTTTGGCACTGCGAGCTCCTGAGCGGCACTGCGCGACGATCTCTTTGCTGGAATCGAGTTCGCTTATGCGCTTCGGCAGATCACCCAGCGGAATCAGATGGCCTCCGATGTTGCAGATGTCATACTCGTGCGGCTCACGCACGTCGAGAACGAAAATGTCCTCGCCTGCGTCCAGCCGCCGTTTCAATTCTTCAACCTGGATATCGCCTTCACTGATTTCCACTTCCTGCTCCTCTCCGCGGATTCCGCAGAACTCTTCGTAATCGATCAGCTTGGTGATTGTCGGATTCTTCCCGCACGCTGGGCAATCGGGATTCTTCCGTAGCTTCAGCTCGCGGAATTTCATGCCGAGAGCGTCCACCAGCAGCAGGCGGCCGATGAGCGGATCGCCCTTACCCAGAATTAGCTTGATGGTTTCGGTAGCCTGAATCACTCCGAGCAATCCGGGCAGAATTCCGAGTACACCGCCCTCGGCGCACGAGGGGACCAGTCCCGGAGGTGGTGGCTCGGGATACAGGCAACGGTAGCAGGGCCCCTGCGGCAAAGCGAAGATGCTGGCCTGCCCTTCAAACCGGAAAATCGAGGCGTAGACGTTCGGCTTGCCGGTCAGCACGCAGGCATCATTCACCAAATAGCGGGTGGGAAAATTATCCGTGCCGTCGGCGATGATGTCGAAATCCTTGAACAGTTCGAGCGCGTTTTCGCTGCTGAGACGGGTATCGAACTTCTTGATGTTCAGGAACGGATTGATCGCCTTCAGCTTCTCGGCGGCTGAATCCAGCTTCTTTTTGCCCACATCCGCGGTCGAGTGGATGATCTGCCGCTGCAGGTTGGTGTAGTCCACGACGTCGAAATCGACCACGCCGATCGTGCCCACCCCGGCCGCGCCCAAATACAGCGCCAGTGGAGAACCAAGGCCTCCAGCGCCGATGCAAAGCACTTTGGCGCCCTTGATCTTGAGCTGCCCCTCCATACCGACCTCCGGCATGATGAGGTGGCGCGAGTAGCGCAGAATTTCGTCATTATTCAGGCTGACTGCCTGTGGTGCCGCTTCCAGTGTGGTCGCCATCGAGCCCTCTTCTAAACCTTTTATTTTGAGATAAATGCAGACGCACGAACTAGCAACAACAGCCGTGACAACAAGCGCCATCGATCGGGGGAGGGGATGGCCTAAAGCTCAAACGTACTTTGAAGCTGAAAACCACAGTATTACCGGCCTCCGGCGATGGAAGGCACGATCGAGATACTATCACCGTCTTTCACGGCAGTCGCCTCTTTTTGCAGGTAGCGAACGTCTTCATCATTCAGGTAAACATTGACGAAAGCCCGCAGTTTTCCGTCATCGGTATAGAGGTGGCGGCGCAGGTCAGGATGCTGGGCGACCAGATCGTTGAGCGTGTCTCCCACGGTGGCACCCTTGGTATCGACGGAAGCCTGTTTCCCGGTGTACTGCCGCAAAGGAGTTGGAATATGAATCTTCGGCATAGGCTTTACATGATGCCACAGAGACGGGGAAAGATGCAGCCCCCTCTTGTGGGGAGGAATGTGTTGGTAAGAGGCCGGATCATGTCATCCTCCTCTGGCGGGCGCTCTTTTGACTCAGCAAGCAATCGAGTTTGCGACACTCGCTGCAACTACGGCAATCACGCCCTTTCAGGCTGGGATCCAGCAGCTTGCGCAAGCAGCTTTGTTGACTTTGAGCGACGCTCTCTCAGCCGAAGTACCGGCTGCTCTACCAAGTAATATGAGAGGCAAGCGAGACAAATCCCGAACGCGAGCTTGTAATACGCTTGATTCTTCGCCGAAAAAAAGGGCTGTTGCCATAAGTAAAGGCTATAGCTGATCCTCCCGATCCAAACAACTGGCGCGATATTTAAGAAGCCATAAGGTCTCCGCACGACGTGGATCAGAACTCCCGCAATGCAAACACTCACCAGTGGAGACAGTATCAAGACTTCAAATATTGTTTTCAGGGGAGTATCCGCTGCGTAATGGGGAAAAACGACGACCGCGACAGCCATGGCCGCAGCAAGCCACACACTAATCTCAGGTATTTTCGAGCCAAAAATGGCGATCAAACTTCCTATGGCAAGATCTCCAGCAACGGCCGGAAAGGTTGATAGCGCGGCAGGAGTTTTATAGTGGTAGCAGATGAGTTGATAGATGGGAGCGACGGCGATTGTCCCAGTCAGAATGAGTGTTTTGTGTGCATAAAAGCGTTTCAGGGCGCCTGGCCATAAAAAATAAAACTGCTCTTCCACACTCAGCGACCAGAGATGACCGATCATCCATGGACGACCGAAGTCGAAGTTCAGCACATAAAGAAGGGCTGCCGCCATATCGATGTAGCGGATCTCGCGCCAATAAACCATGAACGCAAATGCCAAAAACACGCCTGCGGCAGGCAGGATGCGATAAGCGCGTCGAATATAGAATTCGCGGAGGTCAATCGTCGAGGAGCGGACGTGCTCCTTAAGAAGAAGAGTCGTGATGAGGTAGCCGGAAATCACGAAGAAAATTCGCACCCCCGTTCCGCCGTAGACCATGAAAAACTTCGGAGCCCGATCTGACCATCCCAAATGGGCGATCAAGACCATAAGAATTGAAATGGCTCGAAGGCCATCAAGGGATGGAATGCGTTTCATTGCAGAGACAGTGTACACATCGCACAAGTTAGAGGTATCAAGAGAGTCGCGAGGCTGAAACGTTACAGAGCTTGCGATGCCAGCATTTCGTCCTTTGAGTTTCAGGGATTATTCTCGGACGACCTAATCGCAAAAGCTGAACTTATTCAACGGCATGCGGAGAGGTTAAGCAACCTTCAAGGTAAGGTAATGAGAACCGGCAGATTTCGGAATAAAGGCGAGGTTCATCTTGAGCGATGGGAAGAAACAAGCAGATGCGATAACCTTCATGGAACTTTCTGTTCGCTACTGCAGGTTGCCCTCGCGGTCGCCTCTCATCCACCTCCATGTGGACAGAACATCCTGGAAAGATTTGCAGAGCTGTATCTGGGAGCTAAGTTCATCAGCTTCCGCAAATTGCATCAGATTATCGTCGTCGTGCGCCAAAGCATCGAGATAGACCTCTCGCAACTCTGCCAACGCATAAATTCCTATCCGCGACCAGATTATGGCAACTTCCTCGATGGGATTGTGGATTGCAGCTAACAAGCGATCGTATGGCGAACGCCTTCCAGCGTTGTCAAAGCGAAATTTCCACGTTCCCCCAGAGGAATCGTAGACTGTGCAGAAACGATCCCATTCATTGAAAATCGCACGCCGCGAAACACGCTTGACGGTTTCGCTCCGATCGAAGAGATCTAGAAAGTGTTGCTTGCTGTTGTAGACGAAATATGGTGGAAGCGGGGATTCCATAGGCTTGGGCGATATGCTTCCGCGCAAATACACTATCTTACTTCCACGTTCTCATCCGCGACTTTTGTCTTTTGGGGCTCCCCGAAGAGAGACCGCCAGGAGGATTAGCACGCACTGCGCCTCTGCGATGCTGGCGATAGCAGATTGAGTTTAAGCAAATTATCCTGAGATGACCCGATGACAAAGGCTGAGCTTATCCAAAAGCACGCCGAGAGGTTGCGCCACCTTCAAGACGAGGTCCATAAATTTCGCAAAGAAGGTGACACTCAGCGTTGGGAAGAAGCCAGCCGCGCATTCTTTGACGCGTATGAGCGCCTAGCCATTCCCGGAGGCCTGACCGAATCGTTGAACAGGCTCAAAGACCTGGAGGCTACGGCTATCGACGATGCGGTGACTTTCTTAGAGGCCGATCCATTCTTCTTCCGTTCGGGATACATCAAAGAGGAGATCCTTGGACGTCTGCGCGCCGCACCACTCGATCCCGGCCAAAAGAAGCGGCTGCAACAGGTGATTCTCGCCCGGGTGCGAGACACGACAACCAAACGCGAATTTCGCCGCTATTGCGCATTGGCTCCTTACGTCAGCGATGCATTTTTTGAAGAAGAGATCACAACTCTGGCTGGATCATCTGGAGAAAAACCAAACCGGGCACAGTGGGTACTCGACCGACTCAGGCAAGGGATACCGAAACGATAATTACTCGCCAAGTCGCGGGCGAGGGCGCCCGCGCCACACCTCTCTAGGCTACTTCAACTTTCTCATCCACCAGCTTTTTGTCATTCTCGTCAAAGCCGGTCAGTTCGAATGAGTTGGTAATCGCGGCTTTGCCTTTGGCAACGGCGGTGATTACGTACGAGCAGCCGAACCAGTGCGCCTCGGCCAGATCAGTCGAGGACCACTGCGCGGGATGATCCGGATGCGAGTGGTAGAAGCCGATGATGTCCTCTCCGCGGTCGCGGCCTTCGCGCTGAATGCGGATGAGTTCTTTCGGATCGATGTGATAGCGGTTGCGCGGCGAGTCGTCGCGGGTGTTGCCGCAACGGGCGGCAGTCGTGACGATGCGGACGCCGTCGTCGTCCATCTGGCCGAGCAGAACGCCGCAGCATTCGTAGGGGTAGGTCTCTTCGCCGTGGGCGCGGATGGCAGCGTAATCAGCTTTTTTGAGTTTCAGCATAAAAGTCGATGAAATGCGGAAGTCAGAATTTAGAATGCAGAATCGAGTTGCTTACTTCTGCATTCTAAATTCCCGATTCCTAATTCTTGTTTACGCTTCCTTCCAGAATCTCTCGCTCAAATACTTGTCTCCCGAGTCCGGCAGAATGGCGACGAACACGGCCTTCTCGTCTTTCGGCAATTGGCGGGCTACCTGCACGCACCCGACTACGGCCGCAGCGGCGGAAATCCCCACCAACAGGCCTTCTTCGCGGGCCAGGCGCTTGCACATCACGTAAGACTCTTCGGTGGAAATGCCGAGATCTTCGTCGGCCAGCGTGGGATCGTAAATCTTCGGCACAATGGCGCTCGCCATGTGTTTGGCACCTTCGATTCCATGGAAGGGCGAATCGGGCTGCAGAGAAATGCAGCGGATTTGCGGATTCAGTTCTTTCAGCCGGCGCGTGTTGCCGACGAACGTTCCGCTGGTGCCCATCATGGATACGAAGTGCGTGATACGTCCCTCGGTCTGTTGCCAGATTTCGTTCGCTGTGCCATGGTAGTGAGCTTGCCAGTTCGCGTCGTTCGAATACTGGTCAGCGTAATAATATTTGTCGGGATCGGCGGCAAACATCTCTCGCGCTTTGCGAATGGATCCGTCAGAACCATCCGCCGGGTCGGTGTAAACGATGTTGGCGCCGTAGGCATGCAGAATGTGTTTGCGCTCCGGAGACACATTGTCGGGCATGCAGAGCGTCACCGGAAAACCTTCGGCAGCGCCGATCATGGCATAAGCGATGCCGGTGTTGCCGCTGGTGGAGTCGAGCAGAATTTTGTCCGGAGTGAATTTCCCGTTGCGGCGGGCTTCGCGAACGATGTTGGAAGCGGCACGGTCCTTGACGGATCCACCGGGATTGATCCATTCTGCTTTGCCCAGCAATTGCACGTTGGGCAGGTCCTTGGCGATGCGGCCGAGACGGACGAGCGGAGTATTTCCGACCCGCTCCAGGCCGGCTACACCGAGCTTTGCATCATCGAGTTTGGTAGGCACGCTGTGCATAATCGCACACGAACAGAGTTTGAACCGCCAGTACTATCGTAACGTACTGATAAGGTAAAAGAAGAAACAGGGCTTGCGTGCTTCCATTATAAAAGAGGTGCGCTGTAACTTCGCGGAGCCGCGAACCGGCAATTTGCATCATAGAGATTAGAGAAAAGGCACTGAGGGGGCAGAACGATGGCGACGAAAGTAGAAGAACGGACCTACGAAGATGCAGTCAGCTGGCTGCGTGACCACGGCTTTGATCTGATCGAAGCGCCGGGCACGGCGGGCCGCGTGTTTCTGCGTAAGTACAACGTGTCGGCCGCCATCCAGAAAAACGGCCCTGACGGCGTGAAAATTTTTGCCTACCCCGGTTACCTGATTGGCAGCGAGATTTCGAAACTGGTCAACAAGGGATACCAGCAGGTTCTGAAGACGTCGAAGACCGAAATCGCCGCCACCGCCGACCACCTGAAAGCTCTGCAGCAATTCAGCGAAGAATTAAAAGAAGCCCTGGGACTGCCCAGCCTATACAACGAATCCCTGGGAACGGTCAGCGAGTCGTACCACTATGACCGTGTGAAAGACCGCAACGAACCCAAAGCCGACCGGCCAAAGCGTCCGTGGGAAGTGGCGGGAGCGAAGGCGGCAGTGGCGGGGAAGAAGAACCGGGCGTAGGGTCGCTCCGCTGCGACTTTCTCCTGAGACAAGTACACCTTGAATGTTTGTCATTCTGAGCGGAGCCGTGCCGGATGGCGCGGCGTAGTCGAAGAATCCCTGCCTCGTTTTTTGGACTCCAGTTATTTAATTCCTTAGCTGAGAACGACTGCAGACGATTAGGGATGCTTCGACTTTGTCGTTTGGTCCCTCACAACCGCACTTACTCTGCTCAGCATGACAAATCTCCTTTTGACCCGACTGGATCTTCGACCGTGCATGAATTTCGTACTATTCTTTACCGATGACTAAGGACAACAACATTGAATGGTCATTGATATGTAATGCGGAGAATTTCGAGCGTTGTAAGCAGAATAAAGAGTTTTCACAGCTCGTAGCCTTGGCACGTTGCGTCAACGCGATGAATTTTATCTACGCGGCAGTGCAAAGCATTACCGACCCGACCGCCCCCAGCGCTTTCCGAGAGCGAATAAATTTCTATTTCTTCGCCTCCGCAATTCTCTACGAAGCTTTAGAGCTCATCAAGAAGATGAAGGCCACGTTCGGCCGGAACGAGAGGTTTCAACAAGAGTTGCTACCCCTGTTGAAAGATAAGAAAGCGCGCGAAGTGGCGAGTCTTCATTTGAAGCCAATTCGACACAGTAGCGTATTTCACTTCGATCCGAATGCCTTTCAAGCGACGATCAATAAAATCCCCGATGAAGATTGCGTGTTCCTAATCGCAAAAGGAACCGCCAATAAGGATGTACATTTTCAATTCGCCGATCGCATGACAGTGCGGATGATGATCGGTGCTTACAGCGGGGATGTACGGGAACAAATAAACAATATTGTTGAAGGTGTCAACAATTTGAAAGACCGTTTCCTTATCGGCGCGACTAATTTTCTTATACTAGAATTGAAAGAGTTGGGATTCGCTGGCTTTGACTCGGGTGCACAACCGAGTAACGGGCGCTAAAAGATGCTTGTTTTACGCGTCAAACTTGTCCCCAAAAAATTGCGTTCCTTCCACACCTTCTCCACAAATTTCTGCTTCCGGTATATTCCAATCAGCGGCTAGCTCGCGCACAATTCTTTTTAGCATGTCTAACCCCGGAGATTTCGCCTACACCGTCAAGCAGCAAGCGGACATCGTCCGCATTGTGGGCGACTACGTCAAACTGAAGAAGGCCGGGGCGCAGAATTACTCTGGACTTTGTCCGTTTCACGGCGAAAAGACGCCTTCGTTTTCGGTTCACGCCACCCGGCAGTTTTACCACTGCTTCGGATGCAGTGCCTCGGGCGACGTCTTCAGCTTCGTGCAGAAGATCGAGAACATCACCTTTCCGGAAGCGGTTCGCGCGGTCGCGCAAAAGCTCGGCATTGCCCTGCCGAAAGCGACTTATTCGAGCCCAACCGAAGCCAAAGAAGCGAAGATGCGCACGGTCATGCTCGAAGTGCATGAGCGCGCGGTCGCGTTTTTCCAGGAGTGCCTGCGGCGTCCCGAGGGCGCGCATGCCCGCGAATACCTGGCCGGACGCGGCTTGAATGAAGAGATCATCAAAACGTTTCGCATCGGATACGCGCCGGATTCGGGCTTTCTGCTGCGTGACCGTCTCAAGGGAGAATTCCCCGAGGAGATTCTGCGTGAGAGCGGATTGTTTTCGTGGAAGCAGGAAGACAGTCGTCCGTCTCCGGTCGTCGGTCGTTCGACAGAACGAAACGGTAGCCACATTGAGCAGTCCGCCAACGACCAGCGGCTAACGACCACCGATGCATCTCGTAGCGACCAAAAACCCGTGGCGATGTATTCCAAGTTTCGCAACCGCGTGATGTTTCCCATTGCGAATGAGAATGGACGCGTGATCGCTTTTACCGCACGCACGCTTGCAACCGACGAAAAAGCCGGCCCGAAATATCTGAATTCGCCGGAGACGGCGATCTACTCGAAATCGCGTGTGCTCTTCAATCTCGACCTGGGGAAGGAAGCGATCCGCAAGCTCGATTATGCGATTTTGGTCGAAGGCCAGATGGATTGCATTTCTGTTTACGCGGCCGGATTTCACAACGTAATCGCGAGCTCGGGCACGGCTTTTACCGAACTGCAGGCTAAGCTGCTGGGGCGCTTCAGCAAAAACGTCGTGGTGAATTTCGATCCGGATACGGCCGGAGCCCGCGCGACCGAACGCACTCTCGGATTGCTGGTCGAAGAAGAATTTCAGGTGAAGGTGCTTACGCTGGAGCAAGGCTTCGATCCTGACCTGTTTCTACGCCGCAAAGGTCGCGATGCCTACTCCGACGCACTGCGGCATTCGCAGCGTTATTTCGACTACCTGATCGAGCGCGCCCGCACTCAGTTCCCTATGCGCAGTGCCGAGAACAAGGTCAAAGCGGTCAACTACCTGCTACCGCACATCCAGAAAATTCCCAGCCGGATTATCCGCGACGAACTAGCGCAGGAGATTGCACAGAAGCTGAATATCGACTCGGCCGTCCTTCGTCAGGAACTCAAACACGTCGTCTCGGAGCGTTCGAGCGGTGCGATCAAGGCTCCGGCGGCCGCACAGATCACCGATGCCGAACGCATCCTGATCCGGGCACTGGCTTCGGGCACTCAGGTGCAACTCTCGCATGAGCATTCGTCATCGCGTGAAGGAGTGGACGAGGAATTTGATCCCGCGCGGCAGGCACACTTTGCCTTGAAATCGGATTCCATTCACATCGGGTTGGCCAGCCAGTCTTTGCTGGAGATGCTACTTAATGCGCCCGCCGAAACTGCCGATGTGATGGATTTGCCCTGGCCTGATGGCGAACGCGGGGTGCTGGCGGCGATTTTGCTGCATGACGCGGAAGAACTTACCGCCGAACGGCTGGAAGGAGCGGTTAAAGGCCTGAAACGCATACGGTTAAAGCGGCGACTCGAGGAAATTCAAGGGGAATTGCTCCGCCGGCCCGATGCAACCCGCTCCCAGGCGCTGTTGCAGGAGAAAATGCGGCTGAAACGGGCTCTAATGGACCCAGAACTGCGGGAAAATGGGTCGGACGCACACCCGGCTTAAAGCGTGATCCGGTGAAACTAAAACCCAAGGCGTAACATCTAAGTTATTAGGATAGTGGGAGATAAGGCCGGCCCAACGGTTCTCAAGGCTGTTTCAAAGTAGGAAACGGCGCACTTTCGTGCTAGACTTTGAAGGTTTGTGTCGGCGCACAACTCCGCCAAATTACTGCTCCCACTGATTTTACTGCGTCTTTCCGCGTCCTTCAGTGGACGAAGAGGATAATTTTTCTTGGCTCTAGACGACAAGTACGACGATATCAATAAGCTGATCGAAACAGGCAAGGAGAAAGGCTATCTCACCTATGATCAGGTGAACGACCTCATCCCACAGGATGTACAGTCTCCCGACGACCTTGACGATCTGCTGACCACTATCGGTACGCAAGGCATCGATGTGCTGGAAGGGCCCAAACTGCCCTCCTCCGCACTCGATAAAAAATTCGACGATGAAGAAGCTGGCGAGGACGTGGAGCTCGACCTCACGCCCGGCGCCATGGAAAAAACCAACGACCCAGTCCGCATGTATCTGCGCGAGATGGGAACCGTACCACTGCTTACCCGTGAAGGCGAAGTTGAAATCGCCAAACGCATTGAGCGCGGCCAACTGCGTGTACTGAAAGCGCTCTCCCGTTCGCCGATCGTCATCAACGAATTGCTGGCGATGGGTGAGGACCTGAAAAAAGGCGTCCGCTCCATCAAGGAAGTGGTCACCTTCGACGAAGAAGAGATCACCGATGAAATCCTGCAGAATCGTCTGAAGGAATTCACCGGAAAGATCGACGAACTCTCCAAAGCCTACAAAAAGTCGGCTTTGGTGGGCGAGAAATTCGCTGAAGTCTCGCAGAAAAAGAAACCGAAAGATTACCGTCACTACCGCATTGCGCTGGCACGCTCGGTTGTAAAAGTGTCGCTCGCAGTGCGCAACCTCGGCTTTACCAACAACGAGCGCAAACGCCTGATTGACCGCGTGAACAAAACGGTCGATGGCATGCGTTCGCTCGACCGCCAGTCACAAAATCTGGAGAAGAAAGCCGAAGCCAGCCGCAGTGACGAGCAGCGCAAGGAATACAAGCGGCAGGCCCGCAGCCTTCACGCCGAACTGGAAAAGCTTGAGCAGGAAGCGGGAGTTCTTTTTCAGGAACTCAAGCGCACTCAGCGCGAGATTATTTCCGGCGACATGGATGCCGAGCAGGCGAAACGTGAACTGATCGAAGCCAACCTTCGACTGGTGGTTTCGATTGCCAAAAAGTACACCAACCGCGGGTTGCAGTTCCTCGACCTGATTCAGGAAGGCAACATCGGACTGATGAAGGCCGTCGACAAATTCGAATACCGCCGTGGCTACAAGTTTTCGACGTATGCCACGTGGTGGATTCGTCAGGCCATCACGCGCGCCATCGCCGATCAGGCCCGCACCATTCGTATTCCGGTGCACATGATCGAAACCATCAACAAACTGATCCGCACCTCCCGTCAGCTGGTGCAGGAACTGGGACGCGAACCTACTTCAGAAGAAATCGCCAAGCGCATGGACATTCCGGTTGCGAAAGTCCGGAAGGTTCTTAAGATTGCGCAGGAGCCCATCTCTCTCGAAACACCGATTGGTGAAGAGGAAGATTCGCATCTCGGCGACTTCATCGAAGACCGCGCGGTTGTCTCTCCGGCGGAAGCGGTGATCAACGTCAACCTGAAAGACCAGACTGGACAGGTACTGCGCACGCTGACTCCTCGCGAAGAGAAAGTCATTAAAATGCGCTTCGGCCTGGAAGATGGCAGCGAACACACTCTCGAAGAAGTCGGACAATCGTTTGCGGTTACACGCGAACGCATCCGGCAGATCGAAGCGAAAGCGCTGCGGAAGTTGCGTCATCCATCCCGCTCGAGGAAGTTGCGAGCATTCATGGATGGGGTTAGAGACTAAAGGTTTTCTCGCCGTGGATTTGTGCGGCGGAACGTGGATTAACGTAAATAGGCACGGCGCAAGCCGTGCCTATTTTTTTCCGAATCGACTCCGTGTGGCCCAGGTTCACCCGCTTTGCGGCTAACCGGGAAGCGGAAAACTCTACGCTCTCAATCTGGATATTTCGCCCGAATCTTCTCAAACAGTGGAGAGGTCGTGCCATGCTTCTTGTGGTAGGCAAGGATCTGATTCTCACGCGGGGTCGGTCCAGATTGTGAAACCACACTCGCCGGGAGTTGAGATTCCACTTCGCTCAGATTCTGGATGCGGTCTCGAGATAGTGAGATTCTCCTCCCTGTCGGCGCAACAGTTCCTACGAAATGATTCTTTTGGCGAAAGACCAAGTTGAGCTCAAAAATAAACTCCCGATCCTGCCCGGCAAAATTCTTGTAACGAATTGTAAGCGGATGAGCGGGATGAAAACTTCCTCTTGTAGGAATGACTGTGCCCGCACCCCGCGGCGCGATCCGCGGATCAAAGTACTGGCATACAGGATTTTTGCAGCGAATCTGGCCGGCTCTGTTACGCCGCGCATCGGCCGTGCCGCAGGCTGGACATTGCTGCCTGGTTCCGCCCGTAAACAGGTCTAGAAGAAAATCCAGCAATCCCATCTACCTTCTCCAAACACAAAGCACTCAGGGGGACGGTTGATAAAACGACGATCCGCTTCAGCGGCATCGTATTCAATTACACCCATCTACAGGCAGCCGCCCTCTCTCACCGGCATCATTGGCTGCTGCTTTTGGGCACGGAGAGAAGATTGATCCTCACCTGCGGTGCGAATCAGTCTGGCAACCGTCCCCCTGAATGCTTTCTGCGTTTTCTCCTCCTGCCATTTGAAAAACGGACTCTCAGTATGCCCGTGAAGAATCAGTCTTTGCCGATGCACAAGCGAAGGCAAGCCTAACTCCCGCAGCGTCTCAAAACTGAGTTTCGCGAAATTGCCTTTCTTGTGCCCGCCGAAAACGAGGCTCAGAACCTCTTCCGCAAGCCATCGATCCAGTAGCCGCAACTGGCCCACGACCGTGACATGCTTGAGGTAGTAATCAATGATCGCAACGTTCCGCACTCCCTTTTCAATCGTGTCCGACGCAATCGCAACCAGCGTCCGCGCGCGCTCTTTCGGGCTGGCAATGCGCTTCCAGACTCGCCTCTTTCGCCGGAAGGCAAAGCGAAAAAGATTCTGGATCTTGCGCTGCTTATCTTTGGACAACCGTACTTCGCCATCATTTTGAAACAACAAACCCAGGTGGCGGAATTCGTGCGCCGCGCTGAAGACAGGATCACCTGGTGCGCTATCCAGCCGCAGATCGACTTCATGACTGGCTTTAGTGCCGAGTTTCAACTCGTTCAACATCTCGGCAAGGCGCGATTGCGCAAGCAAAGCCTCGTCGCGCCCGATAGTCATCAATAGAAGATCATCGGCGTAGCGAAAATAATGAACACCGGGAATTGCCGTCAGCGCACGGTCCAATCCAGTTAGATAAATGTTGGCGAACACGCAGGCGCTGGCACACCCGAACGGAACGCCGCAACCCGCCTGATGACTGCCGCTCTCATCCCGATACAGAAATCGAATTCTCTGTTGTAGAAGATGAAACAGGTAATCCTTCGGCTCGACGTGCTCAGCCAACTGCTGCAACAGAATCTCGTGGTTCACAGACGCGAAATAGTTGGAAATGTCCCGCTTGACCAAATACAAGGGCTCCCGGGACGAGCGAACAAATTTTGCGATTCGCGACTGACAGCTGTCCAGACCGTAGGTGTGATCGCGGTAGGCATAGGAGCTTGGCGAAAGCCAGGAATGCAGATGCTGATTCAGAATTCTGTAAAGCAGAAGGTCGACAATCCGCTCCTCCCACGGAGGGATGTACAAAGTACGCTGCTTGCCGTTGAAGTTATATTTCAGGCCGACGGAAGGCCGGAACCGGAATTCCTTGCGCGCAAGGGCACTATGGATTCGGTCTATTCCCCGCAGCCCTCGCGACGCAAGCTCGTACAGCGTTCTTCCGTCGGATGAGACACTGAGAGCTTTCCGCCAGTGGAATAGCGGCTTGGTGTAGACACGCAGAGCCGCCTTATAAAGCTCCAACTCGCGGTATGCCTTACGCCAGGTAAGGCGTTCGACGCTTTCGTTATGTGCGCGCATGATCGAGTGACAGCATCAGCACTCAGTCTTCCAATTCGCGCCCAAGTCTATCAAAGATGTTGCGTTGCTTTGAGATTTTCGGCGGAGATTGAAGCCTGGTTATTCTTGAGTGCCATCCCATTCGATGCCAACACTTTTCATCGGCCGCATTTAAGGCATGTACATCCACAGATCATTTAGATTTCCTGTGTTGCCTGGTACCTGTCCATAACCGCCGAAAAGCCACAAATTTCCATTGGGATCAATCCAGCGATTCAGGAAGAATCTGCCCCCCGGAATATTCGGCAAACCTAAAGTGCCCTGCGTACCATAGCTTGAAGTTTGATCTGACGTATTGGAGCCACCTACCCAGGTCCATTGTCCGTTGCTGAACTTCCAGAGATCATTGAGGAAGCCAGGATCGCCGCTGCCAGCGTAGCCGTTGCCGCCGAATAGCCAGACATTTCCAGAAGCATCCATCCAAGTCACACCAAAATCCCGCCCCCCAGGAATGTTGTCCGCCGAGAAAGTACCCTGCGTTCCGTAAACACCAAATTGATTGACAACATTTGGTCCCGCCATCCAGGTCCATTGGCCGCCGCTGTATTTCCATAGATCATTCAGCAATTGCGCCGCACCGCTGGGATCATATCCATTACCACCAAACAACCAAAGATTTCCGGAGGAGTCGATCCAATTACATGCGCCCCAGCGGGACCTGGGAACATTGCTGGATGAGGCAACACCCTTCGTACCGTAAACACCGGGTTGTTGTTTGATTTTCGACCCGCCCATCCACGCCCATTGCCCATTGCCATATTCCCAAAGATCGTTAAGTTCGCCATTAATCGGATTAGTTTCATCGTACCCAATTCCACCGAACAGCCATAGATTCCCCGAAGCGTCGATCCAAGTCATCGCGCCCGATCGTCCACCGGGAATGTTGCCTGCCGCCGCGACTCCGAGAGTACCGTAACTTCCATTCTGCAATCCGACACTGGAGCCAGCGACCCAAGTCCATTTACCGTTGCTGTACTTCCACAAATCGTTCATCGGAGATTCGTGGCCTACCGAGTCAAAGCCATTCCCGCCGAAGAGCCAGAAAGTTCCAGAGCTATCCGTCCAGCTCGCGGGTTCAAACCGTGCGCCTGGAATCGAATCGGCGGAAGCAACACCCTTAGTTCCGTAGTTGCCACTTTGCCCAGCGAGCGTCGGGCCGCCAACCCACGTCCATTGCCCGTTGCTGAACTTCCAGAGATCATTCATGGGCAATAGATTTCCGTTCGAATCATGACCGTAGCCTCCGAAAAGCCACAGATCGCCCGACGAATCAGTCCATGTCGCAGGGTATTGCCGCCCGGCGGGAGTATTAGCAGCCGCAGCGGTTCCCTGTGTTCCGTAGGTACCGAGCTGATTGATTGTCTGGGAGCCTGCGATCCACGCCCACTCTCCATGCCCACACTCGACTTTGACATTTGAGATGTTGCCTGTCGCCGTACCCGTCCCAGCGACAACCGAACAAGTCTGCACTGGGTTTGAGGGCTGAGTGAAAACGGTGACACTATAACTACCGCCGCTGGTCACCGTGGAGGCGAATTTAAAACTCCCGTTCGCACTGACCGTCAGGTTGTCGCCGTTATTGTTCTGTAGAACTAATCCGCCACCAGTACCAGCGAGATCGGCGACTGTGCCTCCGATAGCGAAATGTGCGGGCTGAGAGTTGCTTTGCCCACTTCCGCCGCAAGCACACAGAAACAAAAGAAGGCTTGAGAGAAAGGGCGGGAACAAATATGCGAGCGCTGACTTCACAGTGGCTTCCTGGTGTTGGAGTGCGGAGCAGGGCCCAATCTCGAATTAAATCATGTGGCGAGATCAAACGCGTTGTCACCGCACCGTGAGAGTCAATATGGCCTAGAGGGCGTCAGTCAGAATCCTCGGTATAGTTCGTGAGTGCATCCTTGCGGAACGAAGTTTCAATACATCAACTGATCCAACGCTTTTACAATCCCATACATCTCATCCCTTTCAGGTCTAGTGTTGGCAACCATCCACACTCTCGATCGTAAGCAGTGGCTGCCGCGGCCGCGGGCGGAGATTTTTGATTTCTTCTCCCGCCCTGCGAACCTGCAGGAGCTTACGCCGACGTTTCTTAACTTCCACATCACCGAGGCTCCGGCACAGCTGCAGGCGGGATCGCTCATCCGCTACAGGCTGCGCATTCACGGCTTCCCTGCGAACTGGACGACGGAGATTGCCGAGTGGGAACCGCCGCTTCGTTTTGTCGACACGCAACTATCCGGGCCGTACACGATGTGGCATCACGAGCACAGCTTTGTCGAAGAGCGCGGCGGCACGACCGTCGGAGACTCCGTTCGCTATTCCCTTCCATTCGGACCGCTGGGCGATCTGGTGCACTGGGCGATGGTGCGCCGAGATGTCGAGGGAATTTTTAATTATCGCGAGAAGCGAATGCGTGAATTGTTCGGAGGGTAGAAGCCTGACGTTCGTTCCACTATCGAATCACTCGCGAATTCCCTGCCCGCTCGACAGCCGAATGCGTCTTCAGGAAACGAAGAAAGTGCGCGTGCCCGCGTTCCCGCCAATACGGAGAGTTGTAGTCCTCGACGCCAAGCCCTGAGGTCAGCGCGCTGTAGAAAGAGCGTTGCGCTGGATTCACCACAATGCCGACATGCCCGGGCCAAGCCACCAGATCGCCCGGTTGTGGATGCGACACGCGCCGGAAATCATCGGTTCCTGCATACAGATCAGAAGAACTCGCGTAGTCGTAGGCAAAGCCGGCGCGTTCATAAATCTCATGCACCAGATGCGAGCAGTCAATTCGAGGGGAGAGCCGAGTACGCGCATCGAGCGCCGCGGTGATAATGGCCAAGCCGTCATCCAATCCGATGAGGCCGATCTTCGAATGCCGGGCAGCTTTCGCCGATGGGGGATGCGGTACATAGTCGGGAGTCTCCGCCTCCTGCGCGGCGGCACCGCATGTGAGAATGCAGAGCATCAGGAAGACAGCGGGATGTCGCTTGAAGTGCATCCGTCTTCTATTGTGATGCAGGTTTGCGGGGCGGCGTAGAGTACGGCGGTGCTGGTGTACGAATAGAAAAAGGAGACGTGGCTCCACCACGTCGCTACCCGTGGGCCGTTACCTTTGCGAGAGCGTGGTAGGCGCAGCTTTTCTTACGCGCCAGCCGCGCGCAGGGAGCGAAGGGCGAGGCCGCCGAGAAGGCCGACAGCGGCGAGGATGGCGATCCATAACATCGCGGGATGACGATCTGACCAGGGACGATCGTCGGGACGGCCAGAGTAGACCGGATTCGCGGTTTCGGCTCCCGCCTGAACCAAGCCAGCAGACGGATCTCTCACGAATAATTTGGCGTAGTCGTAAGTGGGCGGCTCCAGTTTGTCATCACCATAGTAGAGAGTCAGAGCAGACTGGGCTGGAGCATCAAAATAAATACGCCGTTCCAGCTGCTGGAGTCGAACTCCATCCAGCTTCAGCGGAGGATCGTCGCCGTTGTGTACGATCACCGAGATCGTCTTCCGGTTCGCGGAGGAAAGTTCTACTTCATCCTGCTCGGAATCAATCTTCTGCCCAGACCGCACCATGTGGATGCGATTGATCTCTCCCGAACCAAGCATTCCGCCTTTGTCATCCTGGATTTCAACTTCGCGCTTGAAATTTGGCTGGCCGGGCGAAACTGCAAAGACTATACGCTCAACGGGAACACCCTCACCGAGCGAGAAGGAAAACAAAGTATCCTCGCCCCGCTGTTCCTCCTTCATTAACTGGCCGACGTCCTGCCACGAGGCCACGTGATTGGCCGCAATTTCGGAGGTCGCTCCCGTGACATCCTGGGGAGTAATTGGGCCGTCAAGTGTAACTCGCAAATATTTGAACGTGGAGCGGGGCAAACGCAGCAACTGGCAGCCGCCAAGATTCTCTTGGGTAAAGTCGTAGAGAATGTTGTCACTGAGCGCCGCCCAACGTTTGGCATGCGGATCGTCGCTGCCTTCAACGCGCGCGTGCACGATGTAATTGCGGGAAGACAACGACAACCGAACATGGTCGTACTCGGCGAGAGCGGACATCTCGAGCAAAAACTGCGTCTTGCCGGCGACTCGCGCCTGCTGCAGCACCGGCAC
>Ga0206971_10156_pt1 | contig 24542 bp, 23 predicted proteins | sample Alteio_BWOrgHeat_85_FD_152917 | JGI IMG/M metagenome (GOLD analysis project Ga0206971, IMG submission 152917) | Enriched cells from forest soil in Barre Woods Harvard Forest LTER site, Petersham, Massachusetts, United States -... | ecosystem: Environmental > Terrestrial > Soil > Temperate forest >...
TACGATTTTAGACCGCCATACCTGCACCTGGCCGATTTGCGCGAGCTGCATCCCGGCGTTCCGGTTTTAGCTTTAACCGCCACAGCAACTGCCGAAGTAGCTGAAGATATACAAGAGAAGCTATCGTTTAAGCGCCAAAATGTTTTCAGGCAAAGTTTTGAACGCAAAAGCATCAGCTACGTGGTGCAGCATCACGAAAATAAGTTGCAAAAACTATTGGATGTGGTTAAAGGTGTAAAAGGTAGCGGCATTGTTTACGTGCGCAGTCGTAAGGAGACGTTTGAGATAGCACAGTTATTGAATCAACATGGTTACATTGCCGATTATTATCACGCGGGTTTAGAAGCCGGCCAGCGATCGCAAAAACAGGAGAATTGGAAAACTAACAAAACCCGCATTATAGTAGCTACCAATGCTTTTGGGATGGGTATTGATAAACCGGATGTGCGGTTCGTGGTACACAAGGACCTACCTGAAAGCCTTGAGGCCTACTACCAGGAAGCCGGCAGGGCAGGGCGCGATGAAAAGAAAGCCTATGCTGTATTGCTTTATAACTATGGTGACCGTTATAAGCTCGAAAAAAAGTTTGAAATGAATTTTCCGACGGTCGACGAGATCAAAAAGGTTTATCATCAACTGGGTAGTTACTATCAGTTGGCCTACGGTACAGGGGCGGGCGTAAGTTTTGACCTGGATATCGGTGACTTTTGTTCGCGGTTTAAATTGGATCCCATCAAAACTCTTAACGCGCTTAAATTTTTGGAGCGCAATGATTACGTATCCTTTACCGAAAGTGTGTTTTTACCATCGCGGCTTAGATTTTTGGTAGATAACGCGGTGCTGTACAATTTTCAGATACAGTACTCGGCATGGGATGGGTTTGTTAAAACTATACTGAGATCGTACGCCGGCGCGTTTGAAAATTATGTGCACATCCGTGAGTTTGATTTGGCAAGCCGCATGAACGCCAGCGTACAGCAGGTAGTTGATGGCTTGCATCAATTGCAACAAATGGAGGTGCTTAATTACATACCACAAACTGATAAACCACAGGTTACTTTTTTAAGCCCGCGGCAGGATATCAAAAATGTGATCATCGATAAGGCTTATATTGAGCAGCGCAAAGCGGTTTTTAAACAAAAAATGGATGCGGTGTTTTATTACGCCGAAGCGCCCAATTGCCGCAGCCGTATGCTGCTGAGTTATTTTGACGAACAAAATGCCCACAAATGCGGTACATGCGATGTGTGCCTTGACGAAAGGCGCCGCCAAAACCTGTTTGACGCGACAGACCGCATCACCGACGAAATAGCCAAAGCCCTTGGCGACCAGCCACTTACGCTTGACGAGCTGATGCAAACAATAACCAGTGGTATTGAAAAAGAACGCATATCAGTGATCAGGTTATTGCTTGATGCAGGTAAGATAAAAACTGATGGCGAGCGATATTATTTATAGGGTATAGATAATGATGTATTTAACATTATGGTATGAAAAAGGAAGTCCGTCCCATAAAAATGAAGGAAGAACAAACGGGCTTTGTATATCCTAAAAGACAGTAAATAAATAAAGCGAATTTATAAAACAAAAAAGCCCCCGAATTTCGGAGGCTTTCTACTAACGTCTGTTATGGTCTCTGTCGCGGCGGTAGTGATGATGCACAACAACCACATGGCGATGATAAGGGCGATGGACAACTACAACCCTGCGGCGCGGCTGCTCGCCAATGCGGGCCTTAACAACAACCTGTGCCCTTGTACTTCCAAATGTAAAAATTGCGACGATGGCAATTACTAATACTTTTAATGCTTTCATAGATTTGCTTTTATAGATTACGGATTAACCGAACTGTTATTAGAAGCAATGAACAAGCATAGTGTTTTAGCTATCAGTTTGTATTTGTTAATTGTCGCTTAAATATTACATATCATCACTTTTTCTTTCCTGTCATCTCCACTTCACGATCCATTTCAGTTATGTCTACAGGCTGACTAAAATCGCCTAACAGCCATTTGCAAAAATAGTCGCCTTTTTGCCAAAAAAAGTACTCGGTCATATCGCCATAAGCATGGCGTTGGCCGGGCAGCAACACAAAATCAAAACGTTTGTTGGCTTTAATTAAGGCATTTGCCATGCGGATGGTATTCGCAGGGTGCACGTTGTTATCAATATCACCGGTCGACAGCAATAGCCTTCCTTTCAGGTTTTTGGCCAGTTCAGGGTTTTTATCGATGCTGTATTGAAAGGTTGTATCGCCTTTGGGTGTGATGATCTCTTTAACACCATTGTGTTTTTCGCTCCACCAGCGGTTATAAACCGCATTATCATGGTTACCCGATTCGGATACGGCTACTTTAAACAGGTCGGGGTAAACCAAAATAGCGGCAGTGCTCATAAAGCCTCCACCCGAGTGGCCGGTTATACCCACGCGGGTAACATCAATATATGAATAACGGTCGCTTAATTGTTCAATAGCGGCTTTTTTATCGGCCAGGCCGTAATCGCGTAAATTGCCGTAGCCAAAGTTATGGTACCATTTTGATCGCTCAGGGTTGCCGCCGCGGTTACCCACAGTTACCACAATAAAACCAAATTGCGCCAGGCGGTCGGTGTAATCCATGCTCCGTGCCGAAAAGGCTTTGTTAACCGCTTCGGTTTGCGGCCCGGGGTACACGTATTCAATAATCGGGTATTTTTTGGTTGGGTCAAAATCAAAAGGTTTGTACATTACGCCGTACAGATCGGTTTGGCCGTCATCCGCTTTAACTTTAAACGGTTCGGGAAATTTGTAGCCCGTTGCCATCAAACGCGATAGGTCGGTTACTTCCAAATCCATCAGTTTCGTTCCGGTATTATCATACAATACTGATTTTGGCGCGGTGTTAACCCGCGAAAATGTGCTTGCAAAATATTTAGCATCATCGTTCAGGCTGTTGGTATGGTCAAAATCGCCACCATCCAGCAATTTAAGCCCGCTGCCATCCAGGTTTACCCGGTACATGTGTACGTAATAAGGGTTCTCGTTGGCTTCCCGGCCAACCGCTGTAAAATATAATACACGGGACTTTTCATCTATCTTCACAATATCATCGCAATGGAAGGCGCCTGATGTGATCTGGTTTTTAAGGTTGCCTTTATCATCATACAAATAAAAATGGCCCCAACCGTCGCGTTCGCTCCATTCAACTAATTCTTTACCGCCATCGATCAATCCGGGTCGGGTAATCTCCACATAAGTGTTCATGCGCTCTTCAACCTGCACAGTCACTTTGGCCGTGTTGATATCCACGCTACACACGTCGATCTTTTTCAGGTCGCGGCCGGTACGGTAAAAGTAAAACTTGTCGGCAGTGCCCAGCCAAACTGATGGTATAAACTCATCGGTGCGGTTTTTTTGCAGAATGGGTGCTTGCCAGGTACTCAACGTTTGGTCTTTAAATAAAGACGTGTTTAGCACCTTTTGCGTTTTGGCAGCAAAATCGAACAGGATCATTTCATTTTTGGGCTGCTCTTTTTCGCCCGGCATTTCATATTTATAGGTTTCGAGGGTAGGGCGTGGTTCGGCAATACTGTTGATCACCCACAGGTCTTTAACCTTACGCGCGTCCTGCCTTACGGTTACAAAGTGCTTAGAGTCGGGCGACCATAGCACGTCCGACGGGTTACGCTTTTTCATATTCTTCTCCACATCGGTATTGATCTCGTTCTCTCGCGCGCCGCCATATTCATAGTATTTCACACCGTCTTTAGTCAGCTGATGCTCTACAATGGTACTGTCATCTTCGTTTTTAAGCGCTTTTTTATAGTTCTCCTTGTCCATCCAATATAAATTATACCTTTTGGAGAATAGTATAGCCGAGCTATCTGGTGCTATGGATGCCCAATCGGGTTTTGGTTTTACCTTGTCGTAGTTTTTAAGTTCGGTCAAACTGTTGTTTTGCAGGTTATAGGTAAAGTAAAAGGTTTTCTTTTCGAGTGAGTCGGCAGCCTTTTTATCCTTGCGGTCTTTTTTAAGCACATCTATGGAGCTTTTCAGTTCAAACTGTATGCTCTTTTCATCCTTGGTAAACTTTAGGTTCTCAATAGGTAAGTGCTGCGCATCAAACGGGTCCTTTACGATCAATGTTATTTCTGACGCAAGTTTGGCGTTATCAAACATTAGTTTTTTGGTTTTTAAAACCGGGTCAACAATATACCAGCTTTTAATGTCGCTGTTCTCAAACATATACCAAAACTTGTCGGACAGTTTTAGCCAATGCGGATCGATGGTTGTTGTGAAAACCAGCTTCTGTAATTTTTTTGGCGAGAAGCGTGCGGCCAGTTGGTAATTGCCTTTCGGCGGCGCGGGCACGGCCGGGGTTTGGGCTTTAGACTGGATAATGAACAATAAAAGTACAAGTGATAGGTAAGTTTTTTTCATATCGAAAGGATAATTAAGGCCTTAAAGTACAAAATTTTGATCGCCAATGTAATTATTGTGCAACAAAACCGATACTTAAAAATTTTTTTTCAGCCAAAATATGGGTTTAAAATGAGATAGCCGTGATTTTGAAAATGTAACAAAAAGTATACAGTAATTTTCTTAAACCCCGGTGTAACCTTTTGCCATGAGCCCTGTCTTATGGATATATAAAAATTAAAAGAAAATAATTAAAACATTGACAATCAAAAATTTATAAAATGAAAACAATAATTTTATCTATCGCAACAGTAATACTTTTTACCTTAACAACTACTACTCAAAGCCAAGCGGCTACCCGCAATAACAACGTTGCCACCGTGTTGACCAACGTAACAAATTTTAGCAATATCGAGGTTAGCGGCAACGTTGAAGTTTACCTTTCGACCGGCGAAAACAACGTGAAAGTTTATGACAGCTACTATGATCAAAACGCATTAGTACAAGAGCAAAACGGCACGCTGCGCATATCATCTTACAAAAATGAAAAACTGGTAGTGTGGGTTACCGTAGCCGATCTGCGCTCAATTACCGCATCTGATAACGCCACAATAAAATCATTCGGCAAATTATCAGCGATCGAACTGACTGTTAACCTGAACGATCATGCTTCGGCTCAATTAGATGTTGATGCCAACATAGCTACAATTACTTTAAACGACAACGCAAAAGCCAAACTGAGTGGTTATGCCGATCAAAGCAGCATTGAAGTTAGTAAAATGGCACATTTAAATACCGCTAAATTGGAAGGCGCTAAAACTGTAAACCGCAAGGCAAACATTGCAACAACTGCAACAGTTCAAAACGACGAATTGGCAGAAGTAGAATAAGCATTTTTCATCCATCATATATATAATAGTTGAGCCGCCCGTTTGGGCGGCTTTTCTTTTTTTATTCAGTTTAACTGTAACTTCACCTCGTTATTGAGCGTCATAAAAACATAAATTAACCGAAATGAAAAAATCAGCTACATTATTGTTCAGCATCAGTGTTTTGGTCCTGCTGGCCTCGTTATCATCGTGTAATTGTAAACATGGATCAGGGCATTTGGTTACAGAGGTGCGCAACCCGGGTGATTTTTCAAAAATTGATATCTCAGGAGGCTACCATGTGATCATTAAACAAGATAGCGCGGCATCATCATTAACCCTGACGGCCGATGATAACCTGATTCAATACATTAAAACTGACCTTGATGGCGATAAATTGACAATCCACAATACGCATCGCGTTTGTAGCTCGGGGGAGTATACCATTACCATCAGGCTAAAAAATCTATCATACTTTAAATCGTCCGGCGCCATCGAAGTAACATCAGATGGTAAAATAACCACCAGGGATATTGAGTTTAACTTATCGGGTTCAACCAAAATAGCGCTTAATCTTAATGCGGACAACGTGAATACCCATTGCAGTGGTTTAACCGAATTTGACCTGACCGGCCAGGCAAAAAGCCACAATGTAGATATGAGCGGTTCGGGAACTATAAACGCCTTGGACTTTGTTACCGGCACATACAATATCGAAAGCAGCGGTATGAGCCATTGCAAGATCAATGTGATGAATAACCTTAGTGTGAATAGTAGCGGGGTATCCGAGATACAGTACCGCGGCAACCCGGCCAATATCAATAATAATAAATCGGGCGTATCATCCTTACAAAAGATAGACTAACACATCAATATGTATATTTGTACCTCAATGCTGTATGGCATTGAGGTGTTTTTTATTTGAAACCGATGGAAACCGAAGATCAGATCGTCACTTTTGCTACTTATTACGACCCGATGCTGGCTCATATTATACGCGCCCGCTTTGAGGATAACGAAATCCCCTGCTTTGTGGATGATAGCATGATGAATGTTTACCCCATTTACAGCAACGCGGCAGGCGGTATCAAACTCAAGATATTTGAGCGCGATATGGAAAAAGCAAAAGCCATTTTAGCCGAAGACGAATCCATACCTGTTGATAAGTTTATTGAAGATGCCGCACAGCAAACGGTTACCTGTCCGTACTGTGGCTCAAACAATGTACGCAATGCGCTTAGCTTGCGCGATGACACCAATTGGCTTACGCGCACGCTATCGACCATGTTTTCGGTCATCCCTTTAGGGAAAGACGAGGACTGGCATTGCTTTAATTGCGGTAAGGATTTTGAGTAAGCTAATGCCTGCTTACTTAAACATCTCCACAAAAGTGAACCTTAATACCTAATTCATCAAATGCCGCGGCCTTAATGTGGCAGGCTTTTTTTGCCATAGCCTTATCGGGACAATAAACTACGTGGATATGGTTCGACTGGTGCCGGGCCATTAATTGATCGCGCGATACACCGTTTAATATGCCGTGCATAATTGGCCATTGGTAAGTGGTTTGTTCCCATCTCCGATTGGTTTCACTTTCGGGCAGGTCCGCAACCTCGCCTAAACCCAAATCGCAATGCAACGCATCATCCATTACATACACACGGCTCCATACAATATCACCAGGCTTGCTAACACCTTTCAACGTGCCACCGCCTTTCGGGAAGAACATTGCAGGTTGCCGCTCACTCGAAGCATCGGCGTAACCGTTTTTAAAATGCGCCGCAGGTACCGCGCCCGATATTAGCAACACCCATACAAAATCATCAACCGCGCCACCTTTGTAGTGTTCGCCCCAGCGGATGTCATGCAGCGTGTTTTCGCCGCTCATGCCCAATTCCTGCCAAAGTTTATAGGTCAGCAAGCTGTCAATGCCCGCGCACTCGTCAACCTCGTTAAAGTGGGGGATAGCCTGGCCGACAAATAGCTCCTTGCCATTTTCATCGTAAATAGGCGGGCGTTCGATATTGTTAAACAAACCTTCGGCAAGATCGCTGGTGGCGGTCAGGTCTTTCATCCCCTGCTGGTATTGTATGCCAATTGTACTACAGCCAAAATAATCGGCCATACGCCCGGCGGCTATATACATTTTGCATTGCTCCAGGGTTTGGCTTTTGGTAAGCTCAGTTTTTTCATCCGTGCCCCAGTTAAACTTCATGCCTTTTTGCAGTAGCCAACTTAATACAGTTTCTGCTTCCAAGTGTGTAACATTCTGCATAGCCGCGTATAACGCCGATTGGCTAAGCCTTTCTTTAAATATACCTGACGGGTGAAGCAGGTGATCGGGTACTATGGCATTGTACATACCCATGCAGCCCTCATCAAATACACCCATTATAGCTTTTGCCGAGCGGAACTTTTGCGCGAATGTGCGTCCTGTTTGCTCATCGGCCAACGGCACTTTTACCAGGTCAAAATCCTTAACGTGCGATGTATCATGTTTTATTTTGCCGGTTGTTAACCATTCTGAAAGGCATCCCAAAAAGAAGGCGTCATCAAAATTCTCGCTCCAAACAGTGCTGTAGTTTACCCCCGCTTTGGTTAACGATCCGTTTAAGTTTAACATCCCTACCAAACCAGGCCACATGCCGCTCCAGTTTGCTACCGTCAAAATAGGACCTTTATGCGTGGTTAACCCCGCCAAAACATGGTGGCTGTATTGCCAAACGCTTTCGGCCACAATCAGCGGCGCGTCCGGATCGATATCACCAAATACCTGTATCCCCATCTTTTGCGAATCAATAAACCCATGCTTTTTGTCAGCATTATAGCTGTGTGCTCTTTTAACGGTATAGCCAGCTTGTTCAATGGCTTTGGTAAGCAATTGTTCCATTTCGGCCTGGGCCTGCCAGCAATTTTGATTAGCTGCAATGCGCGAGTCGCCGCTGGCTACCAGCGTGATCTGTTTTGGGGTATTTTTGTTTGGCACGATAGATTGTTAAATTACAGGTTTATGGTACGATAATCAGAACGACTAATTTCAACCAGAAACCGCGTTGTTTTTTATGCTTATTTAGCAGGATAATGTACTTTTCTATCATGTTGGCCAGAAACCGTATACTTGTTTAATAAACCTACTGCTATGAAACCACTAATCATCTGCTTATTCATCTGCCTTATGGCAGGAGCCGCGCATGCGCAAAACAATTTGCCGTGGAACAACAAACAATGCGCCGTGGTGCTCACGTACGACGATGCCATCAATATTGATTTGGATAATGTCGTCCCGGCGCTTGACTCATTAAAACTGAAAGGTACATTTTACATCATCGGGTCGTCGGATGTGGTAGCCAAACGCATGAACGAATGGCGTTTGGCTTCCAAACATGGCCATGAATTGGGTAATCACACTTTATATCACCCCTGCGACGGCAGTAAACCTGGCCGGGGCTTTGTTACGCCGGCAACCGACCTGAGTAAATACTCGGTTGCGCGCGAGGTGAGCGAGGCCAGGGTAAATAATACGCTGCTAAAAGCCATTGACGGTAAAGACCTGAGAACGTTTGCTTACCCCTGCGGCGATACGAAAATAGGCGACTACTTTTTTTACAACGACCTGCGTCAGGAATTTGTGGGAGCAAGGGGCGTCAGTTCGGGTTTGCAGCGCATAGATCAGGTTAACCTGGATGATATCAATTGTTATTCCATCAACGGACAAGATGCTACCTACATGATCGACCTGGTTAAAAAAGCCATGCAAACACATACCTTATTGGTGTTTTTATTCCACGGCGTTGGCGGCGGCCACAGTCTCAACGTAGATCTTCATCAACATAGCTTACTGCTTCATTTTATCAAGCAACACGAAAAAGAAATATGGGTGGCGCCAATGGTTGATGTTGCGGGTTACATCAAAAACCAACAAGCTATAGCGAAAATAAAAAAATAATTTCTTGCTGATTATCAGGTTATTGTGAATTCGAAGATGATTTATTTAATTATATTCTATTAATTCCATAGACATTATAGAATTAATGTCTACATTTGTTTCAACAAATAATACATCCAGCTAATGAATACCAATATTAAAGTTAAACCAACGTGTAAATTTTTCGCAAATACCGCAGGTGGAAAAGCACGAATGTGTTGTTGTCGCTAATGTCTCCAGCAACAATAAAACAATGTTTAATCTTAAAATATAATTCATAATGTCATTCTTAACTGCGCAATATCCCGGCTTCGAATTGATCGAAGCAGAAACCGAACTCATACTAAACGTAAAAGGATACCGGTCGTTAACACCGTTGCAAACCGGTAACAGCGTGCCACAATTTACTTTTGCCAATAATTTTAACAGCTGGCAACAGTTTTTTAACGGTGCCGAAACGCATAATCATATACCTATCAGGCAAATATTGAGCAAACCATTAGTGATCGCGTTTTACGCGCAGCAATGGGGGCGGGCAGGCACCGACTTTTTAAAACAGCTCAACGCTATAAATCCCGAAATACGGGCAAATGGCGGTAACCTGGTAGTGGTAACGCAGGTTAGTAATCCCGAGTTGCAAAAAGCAGCCTGGGACAATAACCTGACAATTAACTTTTATATAGATGCCGATCATCAATTAGCTAAGCAATTTGGCATATATCACCAAAATAGCCCGGTTTGGGAGCGTTTTAGCGGCATTGATGCCCATGTGCCTTTGCTGGCAGCTTTTGTAACAACACCTTACCACCAAATAATTTTTGATCATACCAACTGGGACATGGACAAGCCATTTTTAGCCGATGCACTTTTAGATGAAGTTTATCAATCATCATTAAGTATCAATACCCGCAAATCGGCATAGATGGCGGCTTGCCACCGGCAAAATAAAAAACTGACCTCATTATTTAATAAACAGAATGTTGAACATGGCAAAAATGGACACAATACCCATTACAGTTTAATGGATAAAATAGCGGAGCTTTGACAGGTCAGATGGTCGAGTGGTAAGGCGGAGGTCTGCAAAACCTTTTACAGCGGTTCAAATCCGTTTCTGGCCTCTATATATTTAAATTGAAAATAATGAAAAGTGCGGTTACTTGCCCGGTTGATAATGTGGCTGTAGATGAAAATAGGGTTCGCGTTAATGCCTTCCTGGTATTGGTTATCGCTTTAGCTTATATGGCCTTTGCTAATTGGTTGTTAATTACCTTATTATTGATCGACTTTGCATTGCGGGCGTTTAATTTAAATACATACAGCCCTTTGGCAATAATAAGCGGCGTTATAGTTAAACAAGCAAACTTAAAACCGAAACCAGTCGACCGTGCCCCTAAACGCTTTGCCACTTTTGTTGGGCTGGTGTTTTTAGCAGCGATATTAATCGCCCATATCACAGACAATTTACTGGTAGCCCGATTGATTAACGCTGTACTGATACTTTTTGCCGCGCTTGAATCTTTAGCCGGTTTTTGCGCCGGCTGTTATGTTTACGCGTGGCTTATCCGTTTTAAATTAATTAGTTAGCTGTGCTTTAGCTGGCGAGCACTGCGCGTTTTAGCGCCATCACATAACCAAAATGCAAACCCTCGTGAAACGGTAAAAAGCCTATCCCTTCGTCGTAATTGGTGATAGCCACGCCATAGCGGGTTGTCCAGGCCGGGTAGGTGGTTACTAAATTATTTTGATAATCGGTAACCAACTGGTCAATGGTCGAAAATAGCAAAACTTTGATCTCGTCAATTTCACCCTGGGTAATAAAGCGCTCAGGTTTGCTATCGGGTTTAAAGGTCATAAAAAAGCTATCGGGTATCCGCATATCAATGCCTGCGCGTTTGTAGCAAACGCCTTGTTGCGAGGCTATCACGTGGCCCAAATGCCAGGCGATGTTGTTGTTAAAGCCCGGCGGAATTTTATTCAATTGGTCGATGCTCAAGTCTTTGACCAATTCCAATACAGATCTGCGGGTTTGGATAACGGTTTCGATAGCTTTGTTCATAGCTCAAAAATAGTTTTTCGGCATTAAAAGCAAAATTATTCGGCCGAATAAATATAGCCAAAGCGCAATGCAACAGGCAGCCATAGCATCAGGTCGGCCATTATGGTGTCTTTGCTAATGCCGCATAGCTGGGCGGTATGGGTAATTGCCGAGTTATGATCGCCGCTGTTTTGCAACGCTTGTAAATAATGCCATTGCCATGCCTGGAACTGGTGTGTATTGACGATGTAGTTTTTTCGGCTGATAGCCACAAGACTATCGTTTTTGATCGGCGTTTGAGCGTCTCGTCCATGCTGAACATCTTTAATAAATTCCACCAGTTCAAATTGCAGGTTCAACAACACCAAACATGGCGAAGCTTTAAAGCTTGCCCCTCCGAACAGATAAAGCATCGGATTATCGGTCTCCGTTTCATTTTCGAGGCCTTCCAGGCCTTTGATACGCGATACTTCTGCAATAGCCCGCTCTAAAGTAGCGAGATCAACCGGCAGGTTAAACATATCGCTGTCTGTAGTACTGTTTTTAGGTTGCGATGCCTTTAAAAATGCCGGGAAGTTTTTGCCCAGGTCGTATAGATCGGGTGAGCGCGACGGCACCTGTACTAAATAAGCTTTAGCGAAGGTGTCAAACAGTTCTTCGCCCAGTAGGTGCCGTAATGCGGGAAACTCGGCTTCCATGCACTCCATCAGGCGGAGCACATAACCACGTGCATAGATGCCAATTTTTTGACCGGAAGTCATCCGTGCGGTAGCGCGCACAACTTTGGTATTATCTAAATGGTAGGTTTTATCTGCCAGCCTGATCTTATCGCTCAGTTTACCCGGCTTGATCATGATGGAAGTTAACCAACGTTGCAAGGTTACCAGCTCACTCATGCGTGGTTTGCATTTGATGATCGACAGGGTTTGACACGGCCGCTTCGGCCGATGCGCGGTAAACAGGCACATCAGGGTAGTTGCCCAGCAGTACTTGTTTAGCCTTGGTTACTTCGGCGACAAGCTCATCATACTCCGGGACATTCGCATCCCATTCCAGCAAGGTAGATACGCCGCCCGTCAGTTCCTGGGCTAAGCGGTATAGTTTCCATACAGGTGTAGGTACAGGATGGTCGTGTGTGTCTAAAAAGTACTGTTCGCAATCGGTTGGGCCGGCTATATGAATCTGTACCACCGCTTTGTGCGGGATATTGCGGATATAAAATTCGGGGTCAAAACCATGGTTGTGGCCTGATACAAAAACGTTGTTGACATCCAGTAATAAACCACAACCCGTTTTATTTACCAGTTCGGTCATAAACTCCCACTCGTGCAAAACCGAGCTTTCAAACTCCATATAGGTGGATGGGTTTTCGAGGATCAGTGGCCGTTGCAATATATCCTGCACCTGGCTAACACGATCGGCAACATGCGCAAGGCTTTCTAAAGTAAGCGGCATGGGCAGCAGGTCGTGGGTATTTAAGTGAGCTACACCTGTCCAGCACAAATGGTCGGATATCCAGGCTGGTTTTACCAGGTCGGCCAGCTCTTTTAGCTGTTGCAGATAGGTAAGGTTGAGCGGGTCGGTGCTGCCGATGGACATGGAAACGCCATGCATCACCACAGGCCTGAGGCTCGCCACATGCTCCAGCACATGCCTGGAGTAGCCAAAATTATTGATATAGTTTTCACTGATGATCTCGAACCAGTCGATAACCGGGTCGTTTTTCATCAGGTGGCTATAGTGTTTACTGCGTAAACCAACGCCCAGGCCCAAATTTGGCAGGCCCAGGCGTGGCGTTGTTGGTGTGCTCATTTTGTTACCCTTAGGTAGATGGTGGAAACGCGATACGGATATCGCTTGGTTTAGGTTTAACCAGCGGGTCGGTAGTAGTGCCGCGGCTCTCGATCACCCTCGTATAAGCTTCCCAGGCTATGTCATAAACATAATCGCCAACCGCAAAAGGTATGGACGAGTTTAAGCTGGTCGTTTTAAAATCGGGTGGTGGAAAATCGTTTAGCTCCATGGTGCTGTGGGTCAACGGCTTGTTGTCGGCATCGGTAAACGGCGGGTATATTTGCGATGCCGAAATAGGTACCGCGCAGCCGCCGAAGGTACCGCACATGTTATCGCCCGGGGCACTGTATGGCGCTGGTCCGGCAAAGGGGTTACAACCGGCTGAAATATTGGAGTCGGCAATTAATTTGGTACTTGCGCCGCATGATTTGGACTGACCAACCAACTGCACAAAACCGCAGCCGCCCTGGGCCCTGCATGAATTTGAACCACGGCAATTGTGGTAAACTTCGGCCGAGGCACATACGTTTGGATCTTCTTTTGAATTGGGGTTAAGGTCGAGGCCCTGGCAGGCATGGTATAATTTGCCATCTTGGCGAGGCTGTGTACCAACCGAAAGATCGGGCAATTGCCCAAATACTGCCCAACACATCATTAGGCGGTCGCCGGAGCCACCCATCGACGGAAAGGGGAAACCAACTTTACCGGTACCCCAGTAATCATTCAACACAGTTGTAATACCGGCAATGGCGCCGGTGGCTATCTCGCAGAACTGTTTGTAAGTAGCAGCACGTTTTTTGTGGTCGGGGTCGTTATCAGGGTTGTTTAAGCGGTTTAATGCACCGGCGATCTCTTCGGCGGTAGGGAGGTTAGGGGTCGTATTTTTAGCGTAATCAGCACCCTTTAGGTATTCAGGCTTCCATGCATTTACACCCTGTTGTTTGTGCCAGGTTGGCCAGGTAGTTATTTTGCCGGTTTCCAGGTCATGGCGTATTTCCATAAACCTCTCGTAGTGGTCGTGGGCGCCGTTGTCATACCGTGCGTATGCGTGCGAAGATGGTGCCGGTTTACCGGTATCTGTAAACGATGGGTAATCGGCTTTTAAAGCCTCATCCGACGCCTGGTTAACAGGGTTAACGGCCTGCAAGCCGGTAGACGCCCGCAAGTTTTTGCGGATACCCGCGCCCTCGCCTTGATCAGTAATGGCGCAAATCAGTTTAAATATAACTTCTTTGGCTGCATCGGGGAGCCATCCTGATATGGTAGTATCCAGATGCTGAAACTCTTTATACGGGTGCCCTGATGATACCGTGTTGAAAATATCCTGTTGTATGGATGATGACGAGTAGATCAGGTTAAATAACTTAGTGCCATCACTGTACTCAATATCAAGGTAATCCCAAAGGCATTGGTACATGTGGCCGATACTGCCAAACATGGGCAGCGGAGTGCCCGGTTTCCAGCTATTGAACGGTACCAGCGGGAAGTATTTATTCCATGCACTGTCTTTAATACGCGCCTTCGATTCCTCCTCCGGTGCTTCTATGGCTAAAAACAGGTCGTTTTGACTTTGGTTAAGCTCGTCAAGTTTTACTTTTAAGCCGGCATACTTAATATCGCCCGACTCAGGTTTACAATCAGTAAAATCAACTATCCCGGGTATGGTGGTCAGCGTTGGGCCGTAGCAGCTCCAGGCATAGTTTTTATCCTTTGGTGATAACTCTGTAAATTTTGGTTTTACCTGCAGCGCGTTGGCAATGTTTGATGCCAGTTGCAAGTGCAGCATCTCTTCAATAAAAACACTAAAAATGGTGTTAAATGCTTTTTCGTTTTCGGCCACGTTAGATTTTAAGCCTGATCCCGGCCTGAAAGTTGGCGACAAGCCCGGCCATAATTTACCCTGGTACACGGTGCTGCCCTGACTATTGATCTGGTGCATACCCTGTATAGAGTACAGGGTTGTCATGTACAAGGGAATGGTAAATAATTCCACATTTACGGCCATTTGCACAATGGCCGCAACCGCCTTTTTGTCGTTGTCAAATTTTGCCGGGTCGCGGTCAAAAAGATCCTTTTTGTTTGCCTGCGTTTTCATTTGTTTTGATGAATGGATAAAGGTTTAGGTTGATAAATAATATAAACTAAGCCATAGCTGAACTATAGATTATAAAATAGGTTTGGCGTAATTTGGATGGGGATTCCACTCAAATCTACATACTTATTTGATATTTGCAATACCAACGGTATTAAAAAAATATTAAATAAATAATTGGTGAAAACGCCCGTCATAAATCAGGGTTCTGACAGGAAAACGCGGTCGTTTATTCTGCCAGTGCCTTGTTCTCTACACCTATCCGCACATAAAGCATAGCGGCGTTGAGGACGGTAAAAATAAGCGCGGTGTAGTACAAATGGAACGTGAGCGGAATGATCGCTATTTCGATAATAACGATGATGTAATTAGGATGTTTTACATATTTGTAAATACCTGTCGCAACAGGTCGGGTACCCGGCACGCGATAGATGCGGGTGTTCCAGTAATGGCCTAAAGTTGATACGACGATCGCTTTTATACCGATAAGTATAAAAAAGAAACTGAGAAGGATATAATTTGTACCGCTTTCGCCGCGCCACAGATATTCGGCGATAAGCGCAAAAATAAAAAGCGTATGCATGGTAACCATGTAAGGATAATGTTCACGCCCGTATTCAATTGCACCGTTTTGCAGGAGCCATTTGCCGTTACGTTTTGCGATATAGAGTTCGAACATGCGCTGGCTTATCAAAAAGCACATAAACAGGATAAATACCATCGTTTAGTTTGTCATTTTGAGTAAGACCATTTCGCTCGAAAAGCCAGGGCCCATAGCCAGCATCAGCCCGTAGCCGTCGGTAAAACCTTCGTTCATGAATTTCTCCAGCACGTACAAGACCGTGGCGCTCGACATGTTGCCGTAATTGTTCATGGTTTCGCGGGTGTTTTTCAAAAAGTCACCGTCGGTTTTTAACACATTGGCATAAGCATCCAAAACCTTTTTACCGCCGGGGTGAAAAATGAAGTTTTTTATATCACTCAATTGAAGCCCTTGCTTATCTAAAAATAAGGTAATGTCTTCTAAAATATGGTCGTTAATAAAGGTGGGGATATCTTTGGAGAAAACCACTTTAAAGCCCTTATCCTGAAACTCCCAGCCCATTACCTCGAGCGAATCATAATATAATTTGCTGCTTGCCGCGATTACATTGATCGATTTGACGCCCTGTTTATGATTATCGCCTTTAATAATGCAGGCCGCAATACCATCCGAAAACAGGCTTGAGCCAATGAAGTTACTTTTGCTGTAATCGCTTTTAATAAGAGTTAACGAGCACAACTCGACAGCGACCAATAAAACAATGGCATCGGGATTAGCTTTAGCTAAAGTATTGGCTTTGGCCATGCCCGATACACCACCCGCGCAACCCAAACCCCAGACCGGCATGCGATTGATGTGCGGGTCTAAGCGTAATTCATTGATGATCAAAGCATCAAGACTTGGCGTAGATAAGCCGGTTGTAGATACAAATAATATGTCGGTAACTTCTTTTTTATTTATTCCGGCGTTTTGAATAGCGGCACCGGCAGCCTGAACCGAATAGGTTAAAGCTGAGCGCACATACTCATTATTCCGTTCTTCAAAGGTATTTGATTCGGCGTAGTAGCTGAGGGGTTTTACAAAATTGCGATCGATAATTTCGGTATTGTCAAAAGCGTGTATCAGTCGGTCGACCTGCGGAAAATCGGCTGCGAACATTTCGCGGGCCTGTTTTTTTACTTCCTGCTGGTCGACTTTATTAGGGAGGTCAACTTTTGATACGGCTGCAATAAATGGCATAAATAGTTTTAAATAAATCAGTTCACGTAATGTACGAAAAATAACGGGCTTTGGACCTGTTAGTGCTTAGCTTAACATTAAATTGTGAATTAGGTTTTTTAAAACCGGTTGCAGTTAACAGTAGATACGGTGCTTATACATTTAGGTTGCCCGTCACGGCAAATTACTGAGATTGGTATAATCTGCCATCGTATCAATGTCCACAGCGCCTAGTGGGAAGGGTACCGCCGCAATGTCCGAAAGATGTGCGGCCAGTATTTTTTTTGCGCCATCGTGGCCGGTGAGTAAAAGCAAGCCGGCAAAATACTGCTTGTTAAATAGAACAGGTACGCCAAGGGTACCGTTATAGGCACAGGCTATTATGCCCTTGTGGCTATCTTGCAGGCGATGTATCATGGTCTTGAGCAAGAGGGCATCTACGTGGGGTTGATCGCATAGCATGATTAATGCGCTATCAATATCCGGGTGTTTTTGTAATGCGGTAATGCTCGCGCGAATGGATGATGCCATGCCTTCTTCCCAATCATCATTGCGGATGATTTCGATGTCCTTGGCATCGATAGTTGGCAAAATATCGGCCGCATAAGCGCCTAAAACCACGATAATCGGTTTGCAAACCGATTGCAAGGCAGCGTTAATGGTATGTTGTAACAGTGTATTGCCTTTGTAGATCAGATTTTGTTTGGGTGTTCCCAACCGTGCAGACTGGCCGGCGGCTAAAATGATAATGCCGGTCATTGATTAAAAAATCTTGGTTTCGAGCGCATGGATAGCGGCCGGCTTATATTTAAGCGAATGGCCGTTACGGCGTGATAACACCGCTTTTATTTCGGCGACTACTGAAAGGGCAATCTCTTCCGGACCTTCCGAGCCAATATCGAGGCCCACCGGCCCGTAAATCTTTTCCAGTTGTTGGCTGAGGATGTTTAACCCATTTTCTTCGAGTTCAGCCAACATGCGCTCCAGCTTTTTCCGCGGGCCTAATATACCAATGTAAGGTATTTGCATAGGTAACGCCTGCCGTAACAAGGCAATTTCGTAATTATAGTTATGTGTCATCAATACCAGCACGGTATGTTCGTCAAAGCTGATATGCGTCAGGGCCTGTTCGGGTTTGGCGGTAATAACTTGTTGAGCGGTCGGAAAACGTTCTGGTTTAGTGTAATTGGCGCGGCCATCAATAATGATCACACCCCAGCCTAAAATAGCCGCCATCCGGCTTAGCGGTAAGGCATCATTGCCTGCACCGATAATAACCACGCAAATGGAAGGCTTGATCAATTCAACAAAGCCGGTATATTCCAACCCGTCGACATAGGTTTTGGTTGCCGAAGAGCCCGAGGTCAATACTTCGCGGGCATTAGCGAGCAGTGTCGTTTTTAAATGACCGGATGGCAACGGACCGAGCACCATGTCCTCTATGACAACGAGGCAGGTGCCGGGCTGTGCCGCTTTCCGATCCTGCAACGAGAATAGGGTAACCAATACTGCGTTTTGGCGTTTGGTATTAACCGCTTTCAATAACTCAATAGCGTTGTTGCCATTTTCCGGATGTATGGGTTCGATCAAAATATGGATAATGCCGTTGCAGCCCAGGCCAATGCCAAATTTGGCATCGTCATCATCCGTCGTATCATAAGTAACCAACATGGGTTGTTGCTGCGCCATGGCCAGTCGTGCTTTGCGCAAAGCGTCACCCTCCAGGCAGCCACCGCTGATAGCGCCTGTCAGTTCACCATCTTCGGTAATAAGCATACGTGCGCCTGCGCGACGGTATGCCGAGCCCTCAACCAATACCACTGTTGCCAAAGCGGTTTGTTTGCCCTGTTTTATGGCAGTGTCATAAGCCCGGATGATGTCTTTGATTTCTTTCATTACGGCATTGCCAAATTACAAATTATTGGCGAAGAATGTTTTGATTTGGGATTAACTTTGTTGAGGGCTTCGCCGTTTCGGATGTTCGATTTCGGATTTTGTTCGGCTGATCCAGAATATCATAATTATTTAACCTCAAACGCCAACCGTTTCCCCATCACCCCATCCATCAATTTACCATCTGCATAAGCCAAATTGCCAGACACAATCGTATGCGTAATTTTCGATTGGAAAGGTTGTCCTTCAAACGGGCTCCAACCACACTTGTACAAAATGTTTTGTTTGCTCACCGTCCAGGGCGAGTTGAGGTTAACCAGCACCAGGTCGGCCCAATACCCTTCGCGGATAAAGCCGCGTTTTTCCACATTAAAGCAAATGGCAGGGGAGTGCGCAGTTTTATCAACTATTTGTTCGAGGGTCATTTTACCCTGGCGGTGCATCTCCAAAAGGGCAGGCAAAGCATGCTGCACCAACGGTCCGCCGGAGGGTGCTTCCAGGTAAGGTTTGGCTTTCTCTTCGATGGTATGTGGGGCATGGTCAGTAGCGATAATGTCAATATGGTTATCCAAAACGGCTTTTAAAATTCCGTCACGATCCGCAGCGGTTTTAACGGCGGGGTTCCATTTGATCAGGTTGCCCTTGGTTTGGTAGTCCGCATCGCTAAACCACAGGTGGTGCACACAGGCTTCGGCGGTAATTTTTTTATCCTTTAGCAGGATAGTGTTGTCGAACAAGTGCGTCTCTCGTTCAGTGGAAATATGAAGGATATGTAGCCGTGTATTGTGCTTTTTCGCCAACTCAACCGCCATGGAGGATGACAGGTAGCAAGCCTCGGCACTGCGGATCTTGGGGTGCAGCTTTACCGGGATGTTATCGCCCAACAACTGTTTAAAATGGGTTAGGTTATCTTTAATGGTTTGCTCATCCTCGCAATGTGTGGCGATCAGCATGGGACATTGGGCAAACAAATGCTCTAGGGTCGCAGGGTTATCTACCAACATATTGCCCGTCGAGGAGCCCATAAAAACCTTGATACCGCAAACATTGGCCGCATCGGTACGCAAAACTTCGTCAAGGTTATCGTTACTCGCGCCCATAAAAAACGAGTAATTAGCCAGCGATGTTTTGGCCGCGATGTCGTATTTGTCCTGCAATAAAGCTTGCGTTAGTGTGTTAGGCACTGTATTGGGCATTTCCATAAAACTGGTAATACCACCGGCTACAGCCGCTCTCGACTCGCTGTGAATATTGGCTTTGTAAGTTAGTCCCGGCTCGCGGAAATGCACCTGATCATCGATCATCCCTGGCAACAGGTATAAACCTTCGGCATTGATGACGGTATCTGCTTGAGTATCGATGTGACTGTCAATGCGTTCGATCATGCCGTTTTTGATCAGCACATCGGCTGTAAACTGAAGGCCTTCGTTAATTATAGTTGCTTGTTTGATGAGGATGGATGACATGGCGTAAATATAGGCAGAGTAGGGAATAAAGAACAAGGATAAAGGATAGTAATCTTAAAAGAAGTCCTTAATGTTTATTTTATATTTGTCTTATTAACCTGATATCACCTTGAAGAATTTCCTAATTATCCTCTTCGTTCTCGTAAGGTTTAACGGCTTCTGTCAAACCCTTTCGCAAAATGATTTTGTTCAAATACCTACCCCCGCAGACAGAAGTAAGGAATGGTATGCATTTAATTTATCAGTGCGGACGAGGGTTGAAGTTTCATTGGCAGGAATTCAACTCCAGCTGGCAAAGGGCAACCGGCGCGACGTTTACCAGACTTATAAGCTGCCACATGGCGATCTTGTCGCATTGGACCAGGGTGAATTTGGCGGCGGATTATATTACAAACCGGATGATGCAGCAGATACCGTTTTTAATGTTAACGGAAAGCCAACCATTGCCAACAAGGAAATATCTAAGATTATCGGGTTGTTTAGCCCGAGATCAGCCTCTCCGAAAGGAAAATTTTTGTTGATAAAATATGGAAATGCCAATGGTATATTTGTATATAAGGGTGAACTATATTTCACCGAAGGCTTATCGCACATGGGAACTAATCAGGGGGCAATGTACAAGGTTGAGATCCATGATGAGTCAGTTAATGCAGTTAAGGTGATAGACTTTGATGAGGCTATTCGCTCAACGACTGTTTATAAGGGTGTTATTTATGTTGCTACATTTAGTAAGTTTTATGTAGTGAGAGATTTTAAGAAAGAGTTGATACTGGACAGTTTATTTTGGTATGGTTTCAATCCCAGTTCGATAGCCGTAATAGATGACCATAATATTTACGTTGGTATGTATGGGTTTTATGCAAAAATTGATGCCATAAAAAAGGAAATGCTGCTATATAAATACAAGGAATAGCTATTAGCCTCTCGATTATCTAACCTCAATACATTTCAACCTTACAACTTTAAAACATTCCAACACAAAAAGGTTACCTTTGCCGCCATGTCTGTAACCTTCGAAGATTTTGGCTTTAACCGGCAAATACTGAACGCTATTGCCGATGCCGGTTACACCGAAGCAACGCCGATACAGCAAAAAGCCATCCCGCCGATCATGAACGGGCAGGATGTGATGGGCATAGCCCAAACCGGCACTGGCAAAACTGCCGCTTATATGCTGCCCATTATCATGAAGCTTAAATACGCACAGGGTAATGATATGCGGGCGCTCATCGTGGCGCCGACGCGTGAACTGGCTTTACAGATCGAAGAGAACTCGCGGGAGTTTGCTAAATATACCGACTTACGTATTGTTTGCCTTTACGGCGGATTGGGTCCAAAAACGCAAAAGGAGCTGATAGATAAAGGTGTAGATATCATCGTGGCCACACCAGGCCGGTTTATGGATGTTTACCTTGCGGGACACATCGTGACCAAACTTTTGCAGGTTTTGGTGTTGGACGAAGCGGACAAAATGATGGATATGGGCTTTATGCCGCAGATCAATAGGATACTGGAAATTGTCCCGCGTAAGCGGCAAAACTTGTTGTTTTCGGCTACCATGTCCGAGAAGATCAATGAGCTATCTTCTAACTTTTTAGAATTTCCAACTACGATAGAGGTAACACCGCAGGCTACGCCGGCGCAAACGGTAACGCAAAGCCTGTACCATGTACCCAATGTAAAAACCAAAATAAACCTGCTCAAGTATCTGCTTGATCAGCCGGAGGATATTAAAAAGCTGCTCATCTTTTGCAAAACCCGCTACGCCGCCGAGGATGTCTACAAATTTTTACTGCGCAAATTTGGTGAAAACGAGGTTAGGGTGCTGCACGCCAACAAAGGGCAAAATACGCGCATTAACTCCATCAACGCGTTTAAAAACGATGAGGTTAAGATATTGGTCGCTACTGATGTGGCGTCGCGCGGTATTGATGTTAGCGATGTAAGCCATGTGATCAATTTTGACGTGCCGATAGTTTACGAAGACTATGTACATCGCATCGGGCGTACGGGCAGGGCTTTTCAGCATGGAGAGGCCATAACTTTTTGTACCCCGGCCGAAGAATATTACATAAAAAAGATAGAAAAACTGATTCGCCAGCAAATTACTGTAATACCTTTGCCAGCTGATGTTTTTGTAGAAGAAACACCATACCAGGAGCGGCAGGACCAGGCCATGGAAGTGGACATGCAAAAACGTAAGGAGGACCCTGAGTTTAAAGGTGCTTTTCACGAAAAAAAGACCATGAATCAGCGGCGAAAATTTGACGCGGCCAAAGGCAATGCTCCTAAAACAAAAACACGCAACAACAGGCCCGGCAAAAAGGCCGCGGCGCAAAAAGAGAATAGAAAAAGACGTTGAATTTGATAATGAAAGTTAAACTTACCCCTTTAAACATAGTTACGGCCTTTTTTTTAGTACTGTCGGGGTATATTTTTTTAAAAGGGGCCCATGTAATAGGCTTGGCCTACGGCATGCCACAGCAGCATCTGCGTATCACCTTAAGCTTGATATTTTTGTTCTTCGCGCTTATCGTGGCATTTTTAGATGTGATGCTGCGCAACTTTTTCCCGGAGGTTAAAAAGTTATGGATAGTGGAGCTGAGCTTCATTATTTTAACTGCCGTAATATTTCTATTAGTTAAATAACACAACGATATATTTTAATGAAGAAAGCTGAGATCAAATTGACGATTGAACTGGACGACAATAACGTACCCGAAAAAATAACCTGGGAATCAACCGATAACAAGGACAAAGAAGCCCTGGCCGTAAGCTCATTTATGCTGGCCCTTTGGGACCATAACTACAAAAATACACTCCGTATTGACTTGTGGACCAAAGAAATGCCGGTTGATGAGATGAAACGCTTTTTTTACGAGAGCCTGCAAACCATGGGCGATAGCTTTTTGCGCGCCACCGGCGAAAAGAACATTGTAGAAGACCTGCGGGATTATTGCGCGCATTTTGCCGATAAAATGGAATTAAAACAATAATTGTATATTTATAGCTATGTAAATGGTTATGGATAATCAAAATCAACCCAATCAACAAACAATAATAGTTGTAGGCAAACAAAAAAGTGTAGGTGCTGCTTTTATTCTCGCATTCTTTTTTGGTCCGTTAGGACTTCTTTACGCGTCAGTTGTAGGTGGGATTGTGATGTTCTTCGTCAGTCTCTTGGTAGGTATCGTTACGTTTGGATTTGGCCTTTTTTTTCCATGGGTAGCTTGTGTAATATGGGCTGTTGTTGCTGCTAACAGTGCAAATAGGAAATTCTTAGAACAAGCAAGTAAGGTATTTTCTTCTGTAATAATTTCGGCAGTTCTGCTACGAATGGAATCCATGTTTTGCTTACCATTTAAAAACATATGGCTTGCCACCATAAACTCCAGCCCTTTAGCCGCGCGGGTATCAACATCTGTTTTTAATATCGCCAGTTGTGTATCAACTATTTGAGCTAATGTGTTTGCCCGTTTTACTTCGTCGGGGTTGTCACTAACTAAATTCCGCAATGAATCGAGGTTGACCTTTATGCGTGGTAGTGCGGCATTATATGGGTCTAAAAATGTAGCATTTCCGGTTGCAGCGTATCCCCTCATGCCGGTTTCAGCATCGATCAGCTGTTGCAATAAATTAGTGGAGTTTTTAATAACTTGCTGGGTGTGGTTTACCCATTGGTTATCATCTTCGAGTTTTTGGATACTGCTGTAAGACAGGATGGCGACTACAAATACCAGGATAACAGAGGCAGCAAAGCCGGTTAACACCTGCTGCCTGAAAGAAAGTTTCAACATATTTTGGTAGAGTTATGCTATTTAATTAAAAGCAAAAATATTTTTGACAATATAAGTATGAAAAAACAAAAAAGCGAGATGTTTTATCATTTACTTATCTGCTTAAGCAAACAATTTAATTAACTAGAACACCTTAAATGCTAACTTGTTTGATTGTATTTGGTTTAGTGCCAAATGTACCCGCAACGGCCAGTATCGCACCTGTAAAGAGTGGGTACCACCCCCATTTAAATTTGATGGCATTAGATAAGCCCGATGCGATACCCTTAAACGGGATAAAATTGAACTCGCTTTTTACCTGGAAAAACGCACCGATAAAAATGAGTACAACCAAACCCAGTGTAACATACGCGGCTATCTTTAAAAGCGGGCGCCTGTCGAGTGCGCCAGCCAATATGCCTATTACGGACATCAGCAAAACTACCATGCCGTAAGGTTTGCTCAGGTCGAACAGATCATAATTAAACAAATGAAACGGGCGTAGCAGCGGGCAATATGAACCCGGGATAA
>Ga0206971_10155_pt1 | contig 24507 bp, 13 predicted proteins | sample Alteio_BWOrgHeat_85_FD_152917 | JGI IMG/M metagenome (GOLD analysis project Ga0206971, IMG submission 152917) | Enriched cells from forest soil in Barre Woods Harvard Forest LTER site, Petersham, Massachusetts, United States -... | ecosystem: Environmental > Terrestrial > Soil > Temperate forest >...
CTCCTCGCTGAGCATCCCATACTTTCATTTCACCGGACAGTATTTTGTCCATTGGGTTTTTGGCCAAGACATTGGTGACTTCAATTCCAACGCGGAAATCTATAGACTTCGACCTCTCTTGCAGTAGGTTGTAGACGGCCGCATGCTCTAAAACACCTTTAAACAGTTTCTGGGCTTGGTCATAGGAGTGGAAATACTTCTCTGGATCTGCCATTATATCCACGAGTTCCTGGGCGGCAGAATGGAAATCCGAAATTCGCGCAAGATCGGCTTTAATCGTCTGGAATCCCTTTTTGCTTTCCAGAGCGGAACGTAGGCGCGTATATTCTTTGGCAATATCAAGCATGGTGTTTGGATCGATTAAGACGTAGCGCTCGGTTTTATAGCGCATGGCGTCATTCGGATCAGCGTCCATGGCGGGGATCTTGTTGCCCGTGCGCCCGGTACGTCCTAACCCCTGCAGAAGATCGCCGGCCGCATGCAGATCCGCGTCAGCCAAAACTTCAATCACTTTGCCCTTAAAATTCAGCGCGCGTTCCGCGGAAACGAGCGCAAAGGTGAGTCTGTCCAGGGAAGTATTTTTTGCAATCGTCTCGTTTTGCTGCGCATCGGAAAACATATCGATGATCTCAACGTTACTGGCGAGCTTTCGAAGAATTTCATGAGTTCCATCGGCCGTCATCATGTCCATGAAGGAGGTCCCATCACGGGCTTCTTCAACGGAGCGGCCTCGCACGGCCAATCTCAATTGGTCTTTTGTGCTATCAATTACCGTTTCCAATTCCCGACTGGCGTTTTCCAGATCCGTCACTCTCGCGTCAAGAGCCGCGACAGCTTGACGCTGGACCTCGTTATGCTGCTGATCAAAAGATTCTGTTTCAGCTCTCGCGCGATTCATTCGGGCCGACGGATCGACGGGTTCGCGACCGACAAGTCGGGGTGCCGGCTGGCCATCGCCGTCGTCAAAACTGAGCGCGGCAATTGGGCGCACCGCATCCGCCCCTTCTGACGCCTCCAGTCGAGCCCTAGCGTCGGAAAGAGCTTGCCTCGCATCTGCCAATTGGCCGGCCAACTCCTGTCTGAAATATTCATGAACCGTGCTCTGCAGGGATTCATTACGCAGACTTATGCTGAGGAAACCCCAGGAGGCGCCACCGGCCGCCTTGTCGGCTTCAGACAATGCCGCCGCTCGTTTAGCCATTTTGTAGACAAATTCTTCCTGAGTCACCCATTTTGCGTTCGCTTCTTTTCCAGTAACAGGATCCACGTCGACCCATCGGACTTCCGTTTTTCCCGATTCAGGATTTACACGGGTAATGTTCGCTGAATATTTAAAAACATCGAAATTGCTTTCAGCGATCGGAATGATCTTGCCGATGCCAAACAGCGTTTCCGCGAGATCATTTGTTCCCAGGAAGGAGCCGGATCCGGTTCCTCGGCGAGCCGCTCTCGCTTGTGTTTCTCCCTCTCGCAGAGGCGCCTTTAAGCGGAAAAGATCCGTTAACTGGGCCTCTGATCCGTGACCCGTCAAACTGAGTTTTTGCTCCATGAACCGGGCTTCAGCGTCTTTGCTAAGTTTTGGAATGCCCGATGACAGATCGTTCTTGTTTCCTTCCATGGCTTTTTGCGCCAGGTGCGCCGCTTCAATCTGTAAATCACTCTGGGGCTTGGTGTTGAACTGGAACCCACCCCGCACACCGGAGACATGGCCTTCCCCGTTACGAATAACGAAATCCTCGCCACCCAATGTGTCATGAACGCCACGAATGGTATCTTCGATCATTTTTGCCGAGATCAAATCGCCCGAACCGGGGAGACGCTGAGCACGCAAACGATTGTAAACCGCATCACTGTAAACTACGGAGCCCTTGGCATCGGTCGTATAAATGAATTCTGTTGTGCTATGCATTCGATCGGATGTCCAGTCCGCGCGCTCGATAAACCGAAGTCCATTATTTGCAAGCTCTTTGTAAAGGAAGGCGGCATCCATCTTTTCGCGCAGGGTGGCTTCTTTGGGTGTCCCGATGGTGTAGGACTTGGTGGCGACGAGCGGGCTGTCACCTTCATCGACCTGAATGTCGGTGAACGCAAAATTCTTGGCGAAACGCTCATTCCCTTCGTCATTGCGAGCTCTCATGGAGTGTCCAGCGGCATCGACACTCATCACGGTCAAGGAATTCCCTTCTTTTTCCTGATTTTCGTTAAATTGCTGATAATGATCGGCCTTTCCAGCCTCAAAATCATTGTCACCATCGAAGATATGGTCAAACCCCTGGGCAAGAATAAATTCGGGATTTCGGTCTCCACTCTTTCTTTCGTCACCGTCTGGCAGCATTTCCAGACCAATGTCAACAAACTTTGAAATCTCTTTAGGGCTGGACACCAAGAGAAGTCCTTTTATTTGTTCGCCCATCAAAAGATGCATCCCCATGGCAGCCAGATAGGTATAGGTTTTACCACCGCCCATTGGGTAATCGCCGCCGTTTTGGAAGAAAATTTCGAGCATCATGTGAAGCTGGCCATCTTTAAACCCACCCTGTTTATTCTCATCGCTTATCCCAAACCCTTTACCGGCATTTAGGAATTTCAATCCAAGGACCTGTTCATAGGCGAGAGCTTCAGCAAGATTCAAATGGCCGATGTTCTTTCCAAACAAAGTCTGGAGCAATTCGTTAATCCCCGCCTTGCTATTCATCAGATTTAGGACATCTTCGGCTTTGGCTGGAGAATTCCATCCTTGACCAAACTTCTTTTCCATGAACCGGTCGTATTCATTTCCGAGAGTTTCTCTTACATGTTTCTGGAATTCCTGGATTTGCTTACTAAGCGTATCGTTGGCGTCTTTAAATTCGCTCGAATTGGGGTCCTTGCCATTGATGATAATGTTGTTAACATCCAGCATCTTATCCAGGACTTTTTTAGCGGCGACCTCGACTTCGGAGTTTCCGAGCTTACCGATTTCAGCTTTAATGTTCGTTAGGGCGTCGCCGACTTGCTCGATACCTTGCAGGCGCTGAAGCGATTTAATGGGATCGCCATCGATTTGACGGATGACCTGGTCGCCGGTTTTGAGAAGTTTATTTTTGGCGTCGAGGACGTCTTTGGCATCGGCCTTGGACCATGTTTTGCCTCTCCACTTTACTTCGCCGTCGTCGCCGGCTTTGTTGATGGCTTCTTTGAGCTCTTGGATTTCCGCTTTAAGATCTGCGGTCGTCTTCTGACCCCGGGCCTGAGCATAGTCGCGCAAAGCCTGTTGTTCGCCCCTTTCGAGGTTCCGTTGATCCGCCGTGCGGCGGCTTTCCCCACGCAGATTGTTGAGCCGATCCAGCAAGGTGGGAGAACCGTCTGAACTCGTCCGGCCGGCTGGCTCCGATAGTCCGAGAGGGTTCATCCGCTCATGAGCCGAGGCGCGGTCGGCAGTCATGGATTGAATGCCGATGGCCGCTAGAACCGTAGCGGCCAAAGCGCCGACTCCCCGAGCCATGCGTATCACCCAACCAAATGATTTACTCATCGCCCCGTTCAATTTTCCGTCGATGACGTCCATTCTCTTTTCCAGGAAATTACGGTTGGCTTCCATTTCTTTGTTCAGGCTATCAAGACGAGCACTTAAAGCCTTCTGCATCTCTTTAGCGACGTCCACGGCCTCTTTAACCGGATTCTTAGCGGCGCGTTCATCCACCTTTTGTTTAAAGGTTTCTTCTGTCCACGCCTTCTCCTTGCCACCCGATGTCTTGATTTGGCTCGCTTCCTCGATCATGGCTTCGATGGTGGCTCGCTCCCGGGCGATGATATTTTCCACGCTCTTGAGTTTCGGATCGGCTTCCAGTTCCTTGAGGCGTCGAACGCGTGCCGCTTCTTCGGTTTCCGACAAATGATCCAAGGCTTCCAGAGCCTGTTTGGTTCTTTCCGTCGGAACGTCATAGAGCGCCTTCTCCACTTGATCGCGGGTCATTCCGTCCGGCAACGCACGGCGGCCTTCATTCGCATGACGTTCGGCCGTGAGCTCAACGGCTTGGCGATTTTCTTCCTCTTTGATGTCACGGGCGTCGCGGGCGGGCTTTCCCGACTCTACCCGGTCCAGCTCTTCATTCAAGATCTCAAGCCTGGCGCGGAGCCGATCTTGATGCTGCTGATTTTCTTCAATCGTCCTTGGCGCGGCTTTTTCGGCCGGAGTCTTAGCCGCTTTGGCTTTTTGCTCGGCGGCGGCGCGCTCCGTGTCGATGGCTTCGGCGCGGCTGTCCACTTCCTGCTGGAAGCGTTCGGTACGCCACGGTTTCTTCCCAACCGACCTCTCACGGCCTTCCGCAAGAACGGTCTCTAACGTCGCCTGCTCGCGCGCGATAATATTTTCGACGCTGCCCAGCTCGGGATGATCGGCTAATTCTTGGAGACGGCGGGCGCGCGCTTGTTCGGGAGATTCGTGAAGTTGTTCATAGACCTGAATTCTTACCTTCTCATGGTTCCCGCGCTCTTGACCTTCGAGCTCTTTAAGGACCTCGGCACGATCCATTCCTTTAGGAAGAGCGCTTCGACCTTCCAGGCGCGCGCGTTCCTTCGCATTGGCCTCATCGGTCTCTTCAGCCGCTTTTCGCGCATCGAGAGCAGACGATTGATCAGAGACCACGGCAATGCGGCTTTCACGGGCTGCAAGCTCCTGGATTTGATCGATTGTTTCCAACTTTTGATTCAGAAGATCGATGCGATTGCTCAGATCTCGAGCATGATCCTGAATAGCGTCGAGTTGACTCTGCAATGCGGTTTGATCGCGGGCCTCCGCGTTGATGAGTTCGCCTTCTGTCGATAACCGGGAGATGTCGGTCACAGCAAGATCGACTTGGGTTTGGGCCATATCGAGCTGGGCATCCCAGGCGCGCATAGCCTGGCGTGCCGCGGTATCATTCACCTCAGGCTGTTTCCCCTCCTTTAAGAGATCGCTGTAACGGGTTCGAAGAATATCGGATTGTTCCTGAATCGCGCGTTCCATCTGCTCATCAGTCCTCGGCGTTTGGCCATGCCCCAGCCGGTCCATCTCATCGGCCACCACGTGGGCGACGGCCGTCTTGCGCACATTGTCCGAAGTAGCTTCATCCAGGAGCGCGCGAAGTCCTTCGACAATCGGCCGGCGTTGCGCCAAAGTCGATTGTTGCGCCACAGCGGCTTCGTGACTATTTTCCGCGCGGGCTTTGGCGGCTTCATTGTCGGCCGTTTTAGCCTCCAATTCCAATTCGCTCTTGATATTAGGATCCGACTCCGCCCGCGCCTTCTGGCGAATTTGCGCAGCCGCGAGTTCGGCATTAGCCGCCTTCAACTCTGTCCGGGCTCTATCCAACGCTCTTTCGTTGTCGGCGTGAATTTTTTGATACCGGGCATCGATCTGCTCCTGCCGATTGCCTTTGGAATCCAGTTTTCCTCGGGCGCGCTCGGCGTCGACTTGCTCGCGGGCCTGCTGACGCATGCTCTTATTGGGGGTGGTGTCCGCTTCCTCAGGTTTGGCAGCCTCCACGGGGTTAGCGCCTGAACGCTCCGCCGCTCGGGCTTCGCGCTTGAGCTGAAGGAAACGTTCATTAATCCGCTGATCACGCGTTTTACCGGCAGAACCTTCCGGAGCTTCCGCGGCGGGTTTGTAATTGACTTTGCTGATATCCCCCGTCTCCTGAGTCATTTCGGCATCAACTTCAGCAGTAGCTTTTGCCCACGTGTCGCTGGACTGGGCTTTTGATTTGGAAGTGTCTCGCGATCGGTCTTTAAGAATATTTTCCAGCCGCCCGACTTCATCCTGAGAGAGTTGTTGCTTCAGCGTAAGAGTATTAAGGAAGGGATCTTTGGTGCCCTCCGCCGGCTTGGCGCCTTCAGGCTTTTTGCCTGTTTTAAGTTCCTCGGCGCGTTGGCGAGCCGCTTCAGCGTCCTGTCGCTTATCATACGCGGCACGCTCGATCGCCTCGACCTGCGCGACGTCTTCAGCGGACAACCTGCTTCCGCTTTTTTGCAGTCGCTGGGTTAATTCTGTCGCCTGTTGCTCCAGCGTATCCGCCGCCCTATCTGCGGCACGGGCCTTGGCTTCCGACTGGCGGCCCTGAACCTCATTCAGATGAGTCCGCGCCGCTTTGATAGCGTCCTTATCGCCAGATTCTTGAGCTTTCATCAATTCCAATTCGGCCCGTGCGACGGCCGCATTCGCCTTGTGTTCTTCCACTTGGGCGCGCAGATCGTCAGCGGTGGTTTGTTTGGCTTCGGCCTTGGCGTTCAGGCTCGTATCGACCACCTCGCCGGATTCCGCTTCCTGCGACAACAAATTGGCTTCATTTTCCAAGGATAGTGACTGCTTGCTTAGACGATCGGCCTTCACGTCACTTTCGCGAACAAGGCCTTCCAGATCGTAGGTCTTAATTTCTTTTGCGCGGGCAGGCATTTCAGACAGGAGGCTATTGATCTCTTCATCGGGGCTCGCGTTGTGGCCGAGCAGCATGGCCACGATGCCACCGTCATAGGCTCCCGTTGCAGCCAGAAGAAGAGTTTGATTTTCCGCTAGCACCTTGCGCGCTGACATTTCCAATTTTGAGGCTTCCGCATATGCGGCCTTTAACTTCGGATCGGTCGGATTATTAAAATAGTCGGAATAGGCCTTTTCTGTTCTGGCCTTTAATTCATGTATGGCGCCGAGGGGGTCGGTAAAAAACGCGGGATTGGTCGGATCGAGATGCGCCGCCACAGGAGCTTTAGCCTCTGGTTTTGGCGCTTCGGATTTAGGAGCTTGAGCTTTCGGCACAGATACGGTTGCCTGCGGCTTCGGGGAGACTGCCGGTTCGGCGGACACAACGGGGCCGGGAACTTGAGCTGCCGAAACTCTCGCCGCTTCAGGGGTTCCAGCTCGAGTCAATTCGGCGGCCAACTGTATATTGTTTTCGTGAAGGCGATTGGCTTGATCCGTCAATCGGCTCGCTTCCTGTCTGATCCCAGCCGCTTGATCCCGCAAAGCCTGGATTTCTGCCATCGTCTGCGCCGTCGCCGGTACGTCCTTATTATTAAGCAGGTCGTTGGCAGTCTGATCCAGCCGGGTGGCTTCCGACTCTAAGGTTGCCGCCTTCACCTTCATGTCATAGGCTTCTTGCCGGATCATTTGACGCGCCTCATCAAAAGTCTGGTGCGTCGACACTTCTTCCGGAATGGATTCCCCAACTTCTCCAGCTGGGATGAGATGTTCAATGGCGGTCGTAATCGTTTCACCGATTTTTGTGACCGGAGCTTCCACCGTCGCCACAACATCTGAGACCGTTTCGGTCACAACACTTGGCACAGAGGTGACTTCAGGAACAGTCTGCTGTGTTTCCGAACCGGGTGTTTCCGGTTTCGAGGAAGTGATATCCACCTTATCGACAGGTTTTGCCGCTTCTCCTTTGCCGACCGCGTCCCGATAAGCGCCGATGACACCCGCAATGGTTCGGCCTGCCGCGTTTGGATTGCCAAGGCTGGGGTTACTGCCGAGCCCGGCCTTATTGAATACTTCTTCGCCTGCACGCGCTTCGGGGCCCGTCAAGGTTGTTGCGCGAATAGGGGAGGCGTTCGGCGTCGGAGTCGTTGCCTTAATTTCCGGTGCAGAAGTGACAGATACAGGAGCAACTAGCGCGCTCACGGTTTTTTCAACCGCCGTTGTCAATCCTGGAACTACGTCGATGACCGTATGGGCCGCCGCTTCAACCGCCCCGCCCAGAACCGAGGAGGTTGCCGGCGTCTGCGCAGACGGTTTGCCCATCGGAGATTCACCCTTTACTTCCAAGGGAGCCGGAGTAGAGCCATCGGCCGATTCAACAGGTTTCTCCGACAAACTAGTGCCTCGTTCAAATACTTCGACGGGGGAAAGCGTCGGCTCCGGTGCCGGGACAGGAGCGGGATCCCCCTCCAAACCAGGAAGAATGTTACGAATCTCAATTTTCAGCGCCTGGAGTGTTTCGACCTCAACTGAAGGAGCAACGGCCACATCATTCGGAGATTCCACGCGGCTAGGATTTCGACCTTCGCCAGGCATCATTTCGGCAACGGCCACACCACCACGATTTCCGGACTCAGGCTTTGGACCACGGCCGACCAAAGATTCTGCCGAAGAACCAGCGTCTGGCGAGCGGATAATGACAGTTTGCTTCCCCGTAGCATCCGGGCCCGGCCTTTCCTGTCCGATTTTGACCGTGAAGCTCAAGGTACCGTCCGGATTTTCTCTCATCGGGACATTGGGCGACTCCGATGGGGATGAGGGAGTACCAAGAGTGCGCCCGACCGCCGAATCTACCGACTGATCGGCGCTCGCATAGGACGAGCCACGAAACGTTCCAGGCTGTTGCGACTGATACGAAGAACCCCGGAACGTTCCGGGCTGCTGCGATTGATATGAAGAACCTCGGAATGTGCCGCCTTCCGCGCTAACCGATTCCCCCGTAGCATAAACCGACCCGCGATACGTCCCAGACTTAGACTCGTAGACAGACCCACGGAACGTACCCGGCTCCGCGTTCTCCGGAGCACTATATTTGACATTTGTCATTGATCGCGCGACATCGAGAGGATCGGTATTCTCACTGCGATAAGACAAAATCTGATCTATGGTTTTTTGAACGACATCATTGGACGTATCTACGGTCGTCGATCCTTTACCAAAAATGGCTCCGCTTAGGACGCGGCCAATGAAACCGCCAATCCCGCTCGGGGCTAAATCCACAGTCCCAATCGCCCCGGTTTTCATGGCTCTTAAGGTAGCGCTATCCTGATCGTTTAACGCACTTCTTAAAGGATCCATCGCCAGAGAGACTTTTAATGCATCCGCTTTTTCTTCACCAAGCGCAGCGGCGGCGGCTCGAGCAACGCCCATTTCCTGATTGTATTGAGCGACCATGACAGGCATGGTTCCGACTCCAATGAACCCGCCGAGACCCGGCAATCCAACAACACCACCCAGGGCTTGTCCGACCACCAGACCGGCCACTTGCATGCCGAGATTCTTCGTGGAACTGGTCACGGAATCGACCAGCCCCGGAGACGCTTCACCGTGCGACGGTTCGAAGGGATTGCCCGCATAGCCGGCCAGACCCATTCCGCCAATCGTTCCTATTAATTCAGCTACCGCATTGGCTGATGTGCCGGCATCACGACTGTTAAACAAATTCCCCAACGAGTTATAAAAGCCGTCGGCAAAATGATACCCCATGATGGAGCCGAATGCTTGTTTGGCTGCTCCGCCAGTAAAAACAGAAGCGCTCTCGCCGGCCAGCGTCACATCCGTGACAGACCCAATTCCTAGATCGGCTAAAATTGATGAAGACGCCATGTCCCCTAGTGCCGCGGCCCGCGTTGCTTTGATCCCAAGTCCTAAGGCCGCATTCGCCGCTTCTTCGCCCCATGCTGAAGCCGTTAAGGATCCGAACGTATTCATTCCATCCGTAAAGCCGGTCAGTCCAGCCTGGAACAGTCCTTCCTCAAGAAGACCTGCGCCTTTGAGCAATCCGCCTTCCAAGGCACCGAAACCGTACATTTCCGCGCCCATCTTCAGCATATTGTAGGCGCCGACCCCCAATGTGGCGGCTACTCCGTTGCCCGAGGCGACCGCTTCATTTATGAAGGAGGCCTTCATGGCATCTGGAGTCATTTTGCTGTAAACATAATTGATGTCGTTAAAGCCGATGGATTTCCCATCGGCTCCTTTTATCGTGGCAATGGAACGCATGAGGTTTTCTGTTCCAGGAGTGACATTTACCGTCATCCCATTTTGATCGATCCATCCCTTTTTCGGATCAAATTGAATATTTATGGATTTGCCATTAGAATCCACCCATCCGCCATTAAATCCATCAATTCCATAATTGAGATTCGGATCATAGTGAGCGCCCGAGATCGGACTGGACAATCCGGAAAGGTTGGGCAGACCCGGGAAGAAATTGGAAAGTTCAGCAAAATGTTGTGAAAGTTCGATGTCGTGCGCGGTTTGGAAATTCGCCCCGGCCTGTTGCAGGCCGGAATCATTAAACGCACCGCCCAACTTGGAAATTCCCCAACCCATATCCGACATCGCCATATCCCAAACGACATGCACCGGATAAGAAAATGCGCTGAAAACCGCTTGTACCGCTTGTTGGTCAATGGTCTGAGAAGCAGGAAGCTCGTCTCCAAATTTTTCGTGGTTGTATTGTTGAAGGGCCGAAATCGCACCTGTAATCTGTAAAAAGTTTTGCCGGGTCTCGGCCGCTTGTGCCAAGGAAACGAATGATCCATTATTTACGTTATCCGTCATGAAGCTCTGATACTTCGCGGCATAGGTGTCGTAATTCGTATCTTTAATATTGTTATAGACATTCGGATCTAAACCCGCCGAAGCGACTAACAACGGTCCGAAAACTTGATCTCGCAATAAAGCGTTTGTAACCAGCGGCATTCCCATAATCTGGTTGTCGTAGATTGTCTGACCTGCCTTCAGAGAATCTTTAAATGGATCGACGTTGTTTATATTGGAGTAGAGCGGGGCGATCAATTGCTTCACAATGGCCGACTCCACGGTTTTTGTCGTACCATCCTCGTTCTTGATTTTGGCGCCCAACTCCTGAGCAATTTCGTCAGACAATTCATTTACATTTGAAATGGGGCCAGTCCTAATTAAATTTATTTTATTGGCAACACCCTTCAGACGCGCCATGATGGCATCATCCGTCTTATTGATCTGGTTGTAATCCGTAAATAGCTTGCCGCTCTTGGCCATCTCATGGATCGTGGATGCTTTGGAGCCAGTAATCTGAGAATAGGTTTCTTCCAGTTTCCAGCGGACAGAATTGGGAATCTTCTTCAGCATGGAATCGGCCGCCGCTTTGTCGTCAGCCTTACGCAGCTGCGATAACGCCAGGGGCTGGCGTTCTTGGAGAGTTTCCAAGGCGGCTTGCCGTTTAGCCTTTTGGTTATCGATTCCCCATAAATTTTTCAAATCGCCCCACGCCGATGACACCGTGTTTCCACCATTTTCAATCCACTTCCCCCCTGCGGTGAAGGCCTTTGTGGGCGCCCCTGCAGACGTTAAACCGTAATTCCCAAGCAAAGACCCAGCGGTCCATTCGACGCTCCCACCGATAATCTTGGCAACATCGTCGATGTTTTGCGTCAGCCAATTAATTCCATCCACAACAGCAGGCAGTGGCACACCGGCGGACTGATAGGTGACGGAATTCATTGCCGCCTTAGCCGCGCTGGCTGCCTGAGCTACTTTAATGGCCGCCACTTTTGCCTGATAATCAGCCATGGTCTTATTAACATCGTCATATTGGCTTTTCAAACTGCCGTTCAAACCTTTTTCGGTGGCCAACATTTGATGATCATCTTTGACGGCGTTGAGTTTTTCCTGAAAGTAGAAAACGGCAGAGGAGGTGGAACCATCGGGGAGTTGAATCCAGAGTTTGCCGTTTGGATCGATTTGTTTAAGAAGGTCCAGCCTTTGCTGGAGTTTATCTTCGGCGTGTTGATAGGTGGCATCCAGCTTTTGGTATGTGGTATTGGCCTGCGCATAATCGGTGTTTGCGGCATCTTTAAACTGGCCTGCTTTTTGGATCAGCGCATCGATTTGCTTCGCGTCACCACCGGATTGTGCGAGGTCCAAAGCTTGGTTCAGAGCGTCGCTCTCATTCTGCACGGCGCTTCCAGAAGCCGATAGATGATCGATATCCAGATCAAATAGGCCAGTCAGTTTGGCTTGATCGGCCGCTTCCATCGGCTCGCTCCAGTTGACGAGGGATTGTGCGGCTGACCCACTGTCTTGATCGGCAATTTGCTGCGCCTTCGATTGTGCCGTCGGATCATACTGGACCACTTCTGATTCTTGTTGGGGTTGTTGAGTTGTATCGGCGACAATCTGAGGTCGGCGACTGATGTTCGACGATAATAAGCCGGACTGTTCCATAGGGGCAGTATTCCCATCGGCTACTACCCCGAAGGCCTCCACAGGGTGGGTGGTGACCATGGCAGCAATCATATGACCGGTTCCAGCCGCCGTATACTGATCGAGCTGATTCGCCATGACCGTGCCAATGTACGCCTGCATGCCGGCTGAACCGCTATTCTCGTTATATTTCGGCAGGACCGCATTATAATCGCTTCCCTTTCCGCTTCCGACTACAAAATTTCGAAGGAATCCGTCGAAGGCCTGCAGAACCGCGCCGGTTGTAGAACCCGAATTGGAAGGGATATTGGGTTGAATTATTGTCGGGACTTGAGGGGTCGAGGCTCCCGCTTTACTTGTGGTCCCCGTTGCACTCGTCGTGCCCGTTGCTCCCGTTGCACCAGTGGTGGGTGCCGTAGCCTCTGCCCAGCCGATCATTCCGGGGGCGGTGACGATCAGCGCCGCGGCGAGTGAAATAGCGATGGCCTGGGTGAGATAGGGGAGTGAGCGGGCTACGCGATAGGGAAGCGAATCGGCGAAAGAACGAATCGTCGACGGGAAACGACGCAACGACTGATGGAAGTCAGTTGGCATAAGAATCAATTAAAAGTCCCCTCCCCAGAAGACTTTTTTCCACACCATTAGATTAACCGAAACCCCTCGTTAAAAGAACTAGTCCAAGGGCCATATTTTTGTGTCCATAAGTCCTATAGGATTGCTGGGCCTGTCTTTAGTCCTATCGCCTCTATAAATCTATCTGAATATTGTTACGGCAGAGTTACGATTTTATGACAGGAAGGTGAATTCTGCTGGGGATGATTTCAGGCTAGTCTTTGTCGCCTTTTTGGTTGACGAGGGTTTTCCATTCGGGGTCGGCGGCGCTGGCGGTCGTACCCCATCTGGGAAGGCCGTACATGAAGGTATCTTCTCCACCGTAGGCGGTGCCCTGGATGGTGACCTGAGGGGCTGTGCCAGGGTTGTTCAAGAAAGGGATGCGCGGCATCGTAATTTTGCGGATCACACTAACCGTATCGACATTTTGGCCAATCACCGGCGGCGGTACATAAGCTTCGGTTTCGCTGGTGCCGGGAAATAGGTCACGGACCAACTTGTTAATCTTGCCCGCCAGGCCGCCGCCGGCCACTGGCCGCGTGGGCGCGGCACCCAACATGCTCATTGGATTAAAGTCTGCAAAGCCCACACCAACGTCTGTATTAACGCCGGACGTGGAATCGGTCGTGGAGCCGTTATCTTGCGCGATCCCTCCAATGCTTGTTCCGCCTGCGACGCGCTCTTGCCCTTGAACACGCGCAGCTAGATTGGCTGCTTGCTGCGTGCGGATACCCTGCCAAGACACATACAGGATAAAAAGGGCGGCGCCAATCATCATCACCAGAAGCGGCATCAGAAAGGCCATTTCGACGGTGGATTGACCCGATTTATTTTTCATGAACGCGCTCCCAGCTTCACGTAATACGTTGGGAAAAAGTGCGGCGGCGGATCCCCTGTCGTTCCACCCGTGGCACTGGCTCGCAACGTGCCTGGCTGGACCGATAATCCCGAATCTTTGACAACATAGGCTTTCGATTCCGCCGTCAAATAAACATCCCGGAAAAAGGGGCTCATCAGCTGAATATGTTTAATCACGATCGCCCCGGCTCCGATTTGCGCAGAATTCTGTCCGGCGCCTGTGGTCACTTTCAACGTGCTATGGTCTTTCGAACCGGACCAATCCGGACGCATCCATCCCACGGGCTGAGTTCCTGGCGGCACTTTGCCTTTGCCGTAGAGAGCCTCCGTCAACGTTTCATTTTGATTTTGAATATGCACTTCTTCGTTTACAAATGGAACGCTTGCCATGCCCTGCGGTTCAATATTGTCGGATCCGGTGATCGGAAAATTTGCTTTTCCATTATTTATAAGGTCTTGCTGATGCTGAGCCGCTTTGGATTCTCCATCGTCCGTATTAAACACCATCACGCGAACGTTTGCATCGTTTAATGCGGTGATTTCATGAAGGATGGCGGACAACCCCCCCGGCCCATAATTTTGTCCGGTCGTTCCGTCGGTGGCACCGAGAAAGCGGTTGTATGCCGCCTGAAACATCGTCTGCGCCATGTTGATGGTATTGACCAACTGCGCATATTGCTGCAGGTCTGGATTGTCTGAGCTATTAGCAAACGGATGCTTCGCGGCATCGGATATGCCTGGAAATTGATTTTTGTTATTTTTGTTGATTTGGCTATCCGGGTACATGTGATTCATCCACTCGTCCCTGTCCATGACAACGTTGATGGATTTGGCCTCGAGAGCCGCCACGGCGAGCGCAACGGCATCGGCAATATTCTGCGCCTGAAGTTTGGCCTGGGCGACCATATACATATTAATGACGGCGACCAGAAAGAAAACAGACGTGAACAAAAGCATGTAGGTCATGGGGATGAATTGTCCCCGTTCACCTAGGCGGCGCATCCGGCGGCCGGAAGAGTGAGGTAGGCTCATGGCACTTTCTATATAACAATATACTGTTACGGGAATGTTACAACGTTTTCTTCAAGGGTGTTGTAGGGGCGGCTGGCGGCCGCCCTGCCCACATGGAACGCCAATTTGATATCCATGGAATCCGATTCATCGAATGAATTGGAATCCACTGACAGGGCGCGCGCCGCGCGCCCCTACAACACCCATGAAGGCAGATGCGGTTTTTCTGATAAATTTAACGTAAAATTCACCTGGTTGTAATATTCCCGTAACACTTGAAGGCTAAACTGCCTAGGTGGAAAGACCTATGATTAAATATACCCCGATGAAGACCCTTGCTGCCGCGGCTGGCTTGGCGCTATTTTGCTCCTTTTCACGTCCAGTTCACGCCGTAACCATTTCGAATGTCACCTTTTCGGACACCAATATTATCTATGAGACTGGAGGAATCCCCAATGGCACAACCATTGGGTTTACCCTTGATTCCCCAGGACTGGTGCAGATTGCCGTCAATTGTGGCATCCAAAATTTTGGGGATACCGGCACGAATGTCGCGAATTTGAGTCTGACTGATAGTGGACCCACGGCCACCCATACAAATCAGATATTTTGGAATGGCCTGTGGCTCATCGGTGGTCAGTTGGGAAGGGTCAATACCAACTGTGATTTCGCCCTGACGCTTTCAACCGTCGCCGGAACCTCCAGCGCTAATCCTTCAACGTTGGTCAAATTAAATTCCGTCGATATTCACAGCGTTTCCGCCACCTCCAGTGTCGACATCAATGGGGTGGGAACGGCGCCCTATTTCATTTCCTACGCGCTAGCAAAATCCGCGAATGTCTCTATCACGATCGCCAACTCCAGCGGAACTGTGGTGCGAACGCTCGTAAACAATGCCTCGCAAGTTCCGGAATCGATTTCAACCCATACGATCACTTGGGATGGTCTGGCAGACAGCGGACAACCTGTGCCATTGGGCGTCTATATTTCAACGATTACCGCGGCCGATCCCGCCATTTCCAATAGTCAGGCGATTCCACGAGGCGTGACCATTACAGTGCAATCGTTGGCTGGAGCCGCGGCGGATCCTCAGAAAATTTTCGCCGATAACGCCTTTGTCTATCCGAATCCCGTCCGAAATGGTCAGGCCTTATTCAATGTTCTGCCCGTTCGGCCTGGGGCCACTATCCATTTGCGCATCTACACGATTACCGGGACTTTGGTTTTCGACCGCGATATTACGGCGGGGCCATTCCCTTATAAATGGACTGTGACCAATCAATCTGGAAACAAACTCGGACGAGGGCTTTATTATTACGTGCTGCGTGAAGTGGATCCGGAGGGAGTTCTGCAGGTGACGAAGAAGATGGCGGTGCTGCCGTGACATCTACGGGCACAACGATCTGCTTTCAAGGCCGTTGTAGGGGCGGCCGGCGGCCGCCCTGCCAACCAGGGGCCAATGGGCATCGTCAGAATGACATGAATTTGATCCTATTGGATGCCATCTCCTTGGCAGGGCGCGCGCCGCGCGCCCCTACAACACCCTTGAAGACAACAACGCACCATTTAATATTGGCACTTTGTTTCTTACTTGTTGGGAATTCATGTTGGGCTATCAGCAACAACGCCGGGACGACCAATGGCGATTTCTTGAAAATCGCCACGGACGCTCGCGGCGTCGCGCTGGGGGATTCGATCGTTTCGATGGCTCAGGGGGCGGAGGGGATGCGCTGGAATCCAGCTGGGCTGGGCACGGCAGAGCAAAAAGAAGTCTCTGCGACGCACATTCAATATTACCAAGCCGTTCAAGTGGAAAATGTCGATGCCGTGTTCCCTATAGAGGAGGGAGGCATCGGGGTCAATGCGTTCTATCTATCCCCAGGGACATTGGACGGTCGCGATCAAAACCAGCTGCAAACGGGAAATTTTAGATTTTATGATCTGGTGGGAAGCTTGGGCTTCGGCAAAAAAGTTCTCTCTCGCGCGGAAGGAGCGGATATCTCCGTCGGCGCCGTTGTGAAGGTGGTGCAAGAAGCCATCGCCGAACAAAGCTTCCAGAATCCCGCGTTTGATGTGGGCGCAGTGGCAAGCCCTATGGACGATTTGAATCTCGGGCTCACCGTCCGGGATCTGTCATCCGGCAAAGCCAATTTCGCGCGCGAAATCATCGGCGGCGCGTCTTATACCATGTATCGATTTTTTACCGGCGCTTTTGCGGTCAATTATTCGAATGATTCTCCGGTTCGTTACAGCGTCGGCGGAGAATATAAGATTCCGGAACTGGATTCCGCCATTCGCGTCGGCTACCAATCGCATGATTCCTTGGATAATTCGCTGGACAGCCAAATTCCGGCGCTTCGAACCGCCTCTATCGCAGGACTGACCATGGGAGCGGGGATTGGCTACAAGCCTCCGATGCTCCCCAACCTAAAGCTCAATATCGATTACGCGATGGCTCCCTTCGGCGCTCTGGGCATCAGTCACACGGTGACTTTAAAAGTGAAATGGTAAAGCAGGCCGAGCACGCGCTCACCTCGTATTTTCATAAACTGGCTCTTGATGTTACTCGACCGTTCGCGCTGATCTTGAACATGGTCCTCGCGCTTGTCTTCAGCTTCCGGTTTTATCAAGTGCACCGCTTATTTTTTCTGCTTCTGGCTTTTCGTTTTTGGGTCATCTCCGCGTTTTTGTCAAACCGCTTGCCTCCGGAAAAAGCGGTCCTCTTGCATCAACGACTTTTCGCTTATGTGTCAAAATTTATTCCCTACTTCTATCATGATGCTTCTCCGTTAGCCCCCCATCTCCTGAGACCTGTGGCGACCTTTCTTGAATTGGCCGGGACAGTCCTCTCGACGTGGGCGGTGATTGACTTGGGACGCCGATTTGGCGTGGCTCCAGCCAAGCGCGGCGCGGTTTGCCGGACCGGGGCTTATCGATGGCTGCGCCATCCCATTTATACGGGCTATGCCATGCTCGAATTTGCCAGCACGCTCTTAAACCGAGCCAACCTGCCCATTTTCGCCCTCTCCATGAGCACGCTTTTCATTCGATCCCGGATGGAGGACAAAGTTCTCGGCGAGGCCTAAGATTTGTAACACGGCTGTAACAATGTAGGCCTATAATTAAGGTGAGGCTGAACGATTTAACATGCTCAATAAAAAAGGCCAATCCATGTCCGAGTTGGTTGTGATTATGTCGGTGCTCTCTCTCTTGGGAGCCTATTTAACCTATGCTCTTTTGTTTCAGGGCGACGGCACTGGCGCCATCGGGCAGGCTCAAAACAATGCGACGGACACCATCGCAAAAGTTGAAAATTGAATCAACGATTGCGGAAACATCGTAAAGCGATATACTTAACGTCAGGAGGATGTCATGAAGAACCTACGAAATCATAAGGGTCAAGGAATGACGGAATATTTGGTGATTCTAGCGGCTATCGTGGCCCTAGCCTATATTCTGATCACTCAATTCAGCACGCCAATCAATACACAAATTACCAACTTGGTGGCCACGCTGAATAAGAACCCTGTTGGAAATTGATCCTTCGAGTAACGAGAGGCTGATCAAGCCAGAAAGTTAATTATGGGCGATTCCAAACGTCCAAGATGGCTATTTAGGGCTGGCCAGGCAATGACGGAGACCGTCATCATGGCTCCGTTCTTCTTCTTACTGGCCTTCGCGCTTTTGCAGGCCTGCCACTTGGGGCTCGCCGTGGCGATCGTGAATTACGGGGCGTCCAGCGCGGCCCGTCTGGCCGTGGAACAAAACGATCCCAGCGGGACCAACGCGGCGACCCAATTCAAAAATGTTCTTTCCGCCGGACTGACCTTCGTCAAGATTAATACGCAGGCGGTCGATCAAGATTCAGTCACGCAAAACATTGTTGTCACCGCCTGTGCGCAGGTCCCGGCCTACCCCTTCGTCGGTCAGTTTCTCGACAAAGCGCTGACGTCCGCCAATGGCACGGATTGCGCCGAAGGCGCTAAAATGATGGGGCCCATCGGATTGAAGGTGCCGGCGCCCTACTATTTCATCATCGTGGGCCAAGCCAAAGCACGAATGAATTACAAGACCGGAAGCTAATATGTTTGAAAACAAAAAGGTCGTCCAACTTCTTTTGAGCGCGGTCATGACTCTCCTGATCGTCCAACTCTATTTTAAAGCCAAAGAACAAAACATCGCTCTTGGCTTCGGAATGGTCACGGTCTTAGTCGCCTCCAATGATATCCCCCCCAATCAGGCGGTAACGGCGGATATGATCGGCATTAAACAGGTTTCCGCGCAAGATATTGAACCGGGGGCTTTTCGCGAAAAAATTCCCGGAGAAGCACGTAAACGGGTGATCGGAAAAGTAACGATGGCGGCGATTCCGGCCGGCGGACAAATCATGCAGACCAATCTGCGCAATCCGGCTGCCGCTGAAACGGGAATCGCGCCAATGCTGCCTCCGGGCAAGCGCGGCTATGTGCTCCGCCTCGGAAATCTAGACATCGCCAAATTAATCCTGCCCGGCGATCACATTGATATTCTGGCGACCTTCACTGTTCGCCAGAAAGGCAGCGATGCGACGTCGAAAGAAACCTACACTATTCTTCAAAATGTCCTCGTCGTCGCGGTGGATAAAGACATCATCAAGTCTGAACGAGGCGAGAGCGGTAAGAACGAAACGACGGAAGGCCGACTGATGACTCTGGCGATTACGTCCGTGGAGTCGGAACGGCTCGCGCATGCCCAGATCGAATCCGGCGGAGAGATTTCGATCGTCGTCAGGGCCCATGGAGATGACGGAATAGGCCCTATTCCGCCCGTTTCCGCCTCCAATCTCCTGGATCACCCGGCCCCCTCCGGCGCCGGAGCCGCTGTCGCCAAACCGTAAAATAATCCTCAAAAAGCCCTCGATTTTTAGCAAAATATCCCACATAGTTAAATTAACCGGGAGTTCACAGAAATGTAACCTCCTTGTAACACTTGCTAGATAAGCTTTGGGTGTAAAGGCCTAGTGATGCATGAACAGGAGCTGGATTATGTTAAAAAAAGTCGTCGCCGCAAGTCTGAGTTTGCTGATATTTGCAGGCGATCTGGCATTTTGCGCGACGGACCCGCGCGATCCTTACACCAATTCTTCAGATCCTGCACCAAAAAATGCGCCGGAGCCTCCAGCCACCGCTGCCCCGCCGTCAACATCTAACGAAAGAGTCCCCATGGTGGAAGTCAGCGTCGATGCGCTGGAAATAAGCGAATCCAATACCGATATTCTGGGATTTCTTTGGGGACAGATTGGGCAGGTCCAAAATGGCGTGACCTTGCTTGATGCAAACCACGTCAACTTTATAGAGAGCGCCGTGCCGGCTATTTTCGATGTAGGGAAGCTGAACCGCACGCAGCTCATGTCGCAGTTTCAGGCCTTGATCACCAACAACCAGGTCCGCGTTTTAGCCAATCCGACACTTCTGACCAAAAGCGGCTTTGAAGCTACATTCCTCGTCGGCGGAGAAATCCCCTATCCCACGCCCGGACAGCTCGGGCAGATTGGCGTTGAATTTAAAAAGTACGGGGTAGCGCTCAAAATCCTTCCGCAAATTACGCCCCGAGCGACGATCGACGCACAGATCAGCGTCGGTGTCTCCAACCCGGACACCTCTGTCGCCATTCAGATTTCAGGCGTGACCGTGCCGGGACTGTCCGCGCGAGAAGCAGGGACCAAAGTGGAAGTGAAAGATGGAGAAACTGTTGTTCTCGCCGGAATCAAGCAATCCCGCCGCACCAAGATTATTACCAAGATTCCAATCCTCGGTTCGATTCCTCTTCTTGGACTTTTATTCCGTCACAAAGAGGAGGATCTGACCCAGACGTCTCTGGTCTTTTTCGTGACGTTCCGCCTGGTGAAATAATGGCCAACAAGCTCATCCTCGTGACCGGCGACCGCGAAGGGGTCGGAAAAACGACCCTGGCGGTGAATGTGGCCGCTCGGCTTTCTCAAATCCGCCGACAGCCGGTCGCCGTGATCGATACCGATCCTTATTGCCGCAATGAAGTGGCTCAAGCGGCGGGGACGGGCACGGGAACGAGCGTCCTGCAATTTTTGGACCAGCTTGCCAGCCGGCAAATCACCTGGCCCATGGTGAGAGGACGCCTGGCGACGAATGCCGCCGGCGTCGGAGTCGTGAATCTGGGCGCCAATGCGCGGGACACCTCCCGCATGACCCCGGAACAATGGGCCTTTTTCATTCAGGGTTTCAATCAATTTTACGATACGGTCATCGACATGGAGAGCGTGAGCCCTCTGAGCACAAACAGCCTGGATTTGGCCGATGCTGTGGTATGGACATTTTTACCGAATGCCATGTCCATGCGCGGCATGGTTCAGAATTTGGAAGCGCTGCACAATCAAAAATTTAGCTTCAACAAATTTATCTTCGCGCTTAACCAGGCCGGATTGCCGCAAGCCCTTGCCGACGACACCATTCTGCGTGGCCTGGAGCGTTTTGGAGAAGACCTCGACATCATTTTGCCCTTCGAGCCGGAGATCTTGCGTCTTTTGAACCAGGGCCGGGCGGCCATCGTGGAAAGCAGCCGATCCCACTATTTTCAGCAGGTCACCGCCTTGACGGAGATGGCCGGACGCATGACCCGGGAACGCACCGCCAGCTTTTCCGTGATGCCGTCCGGAAATTCGCAGCCCAACCAGCCGGGACGGCCCGCGAGCTCGGCCGGATCCAACGCCATCGTCGATAAAATTCTTCAAGAAAAGAATGCCCGCTGGAATAAATTAAAACAGCAGATCCATCGGGAACTGGTGGAAGAACTCAACGTCCGGAGGATCGATCTCGACACCAAGGGGGACCCCGTCCGGGAACGCCAGTTGCGCACCAATGTAGAAAGCACCGTCAATTCCCTCATTGGAAAAGAAAAGGATTTGGCGCTCGCCCGAGAAGAACGGGAAATGCTGGTGAAGGAATTGGTGGACGAAGCTCTCGGCTTGGGACCGCTCGAAGAACTCTTGCGCGACTCGCAGATCACCGAAATCATGGTCAACCGGTTCGACCAAGTCTATGTCGAACGGCGCGGGAAGATCACGCTTTCGGACAAACGTTTTTTCGATAACAATCATGTGATTCAGGTCATCCGCCGCATCATTGCGCCGCTCGGTCGACGCATCGACGAAAGCACCCCTTTGGTGGACGCGCGTCTGAAAGACGGCTCACGTGTGAACGCCATTATTCCTCCTTTGGCCGTCAACGGTCCTTCCATCACGATTCGACGATTTCCCGAAAAGGCCTATTCCACCACCGATCTCATGCGCATGGATAGCATCAGCCCGAGCATGATCGAATTTTTGAAGGTGTGCGTCCTGGCCAAAAAAAATATTGTGATCGCCGGAGGGACCGGCACCGGAAAAACCACGATCCTCAATTTATTGTCCAGCTTCATCCCTGACGATGAACGCATCGTCACGGTGGAAGATACCGCGGAATTGCGGCTGCAGCAGGAGCACGTCGTGCGTCTGGAAGCGCGCCCACCGAATATCGAAGGACATGGGGCGATCAGCATCCGGGATCTGGTCAAAAATTCTCTGCGTATGAGGCCGGACCGGATCGTCGTCGGAGAGTGCCGCGCGGGAGAAGCCCTCGATATGCTTCAGGCGATGAACACGGGTCACGACGGATCCTTAACCACGATTCATGCCAATTCCCCGCGTGATGCCTTTACGCGACTGGAAACCCTTTGTCTTATGGCGGGAATGGATCTTCCGGTTTGGGCGCTGCGCGAACAAATCCGTTCGGCGGTGCATCTGGTCGTCCAGCTCAGCCGTCTTCAAGATGGAACACGCAAAGTGACCTGCATCACCGAAGTCACCGGACGCACCGACGAATCGATTCAGACTCAGGATTTGTTCCGCTTTGTGCAGGATTCGGTGGATGACCAGAGTCATGTCCACGGGCATTTCGAAACGACGGGCGCCCTGCCGACGTTCTATAACGATTTGAAAGCCAAGGGCCTGGCGCTGGATGCCGCGCTCTTTGTCACCGACGCGCAAAAGGGAGCCAAGAGCGCATGAATTCCTTTTCACGCTTGATGCTTTCCGTCACGGTCTTTTCATTCATGCTAACGGTGGTCAATCTCTTGCCCTCCGTCGTCTCCACCTTTCAGGCACGATACAAAGACCGCTTCGGCCATCTCTCGCGTGAAATGGATTCCTTTTTCATCCATCTGAAGGCAACCTATATCGTCATCGGCTCCATTGCGCTTGGAATCGTTCTTGGGGTTGTCACGGGGAGCTGGATCCTGGGCATCACGTTGGCCATTCTTGGCGTCTTCGCGCCTAAAATTGCTCTCGCGGTCTGGAAGAATATCCGTTCCGCCCAAGTCGAAAATCAACTGATGGACGCCTTAGTTCTTATCAACAATGCTTTGCGCAGCGGTTTAGATATTGCTAGCGGCATCGAACTGATCACCACCAATATGAAGCCGCCCATCTCGGAAGAATTCGGGACTGTGCTGAACGCCTATCGTCTCGGAGGATCCTTGGAAACCGCCCTCGTGGATTTGACGCGCCGCGTCCGTTCCCGTCCGCTTGAGACCGCGGTGGGCGCCGTTCTCATCCAGCGCGAAATGGGCGGCAATTTGGTCAAAACGTTTGAGCAACTCATTCAAACGATCCGTGAAGAAGCTAAGCTGCAAAAGAAAGTGAAAGCCCTCTCTGCTCAGGGACGCACGCAGATCGCCTTTTTAGCCGTTTTTCCTTGGGGGCTGGCGGTTCTTTTCTATATGCTCTCGCCGGACATGTTTGGACCCGCCCTCGTTAACCCCATCGGCCAAGCGGTCCTAGTGGGTCTGGCGATTTGGGAAGCGATTGGGATTCTCGTCACCAAACGCCTCGTCGCGGTGGACGTCTAATGGATTTAAGTGCAGCGCTTTTGACCGTACCCGTCTTCATGCTCGCCTGGGCCGGCGCTGACATGCTTCTCACGTCGCGGCGACGTTCCGCTGGCTTTATGAATCGGTCTTTTCAGAACTCGGGCGCCAAGCCGGTAAAAGATTTCATACATCACGTCGGACATTTGGGACCCAACCAAGCCCTCTTGAAGATCGATCGTTTTCGCAATCGCCTTGATCTTTTACTTCTGCGCAGCGGGTTTCCGTACGGCTGGGGATTGGAAGACCTGCTTTTTTACAAGGAAGCTTCCGTCATCGTGATGGCCTTATTCCTCGCCCGGACGGGCGTCCATCAACCCCTCGTATGGATCATTCTTCTCGTCGCCTCTTTTTGGATGTTCGATCTCTTGTTAGAGATGCGTGGCACCAATCGGCGAACGGAAATGCAGAGGGAATTGCCTGGACTGGTGGATCTCATGGTTTTAACGATCGAAAGCGGATTGGACTTAATGGTGGCGATCGAGCGCATTTTTGAGAAAATGAAACCGGGCCCCTTGCGCGAGGAAGTTCAGGTCCTCCTGCAGGAATCGCGCCTGGGCTCTCCGCGCCGGGAAATCCTGCAACGCTGGGCGCATCGAACGGGTTTGACCGACGTGCAATCGTTGTCTTCTCTGATTATTCAGTCAGAGGAGATGGGATCGCCCTTGGCCAACGTACTGCGCAATTATGCTGAAGACATGCGCAGCCGGCGTATTCTACGAGCCGAAGAGCTGGCCGCCAAGTTACCGGTGAAGATCCTTTTTCCGATGATGATCTTTTTCTTTCCAATCGTTTTTGTCATCATCTTAGGACCTGTGGCCTTACAATTTTTGAGGAATAAATAGTGAGAAACGCCGTTGCTCTGACTCTATCGATGCTGGTGATGGCCGGCCCCGTGTCGGCGGACGATCTGTCCGGAAGCGATGGCTCCCTGTACGAACAATCGATTCGATCCACCAAAAAATCCATCGACCGGGACATGATGGATTCCCTTTATCATGATGCCGTGGAAGCCTATCAGAATAATCGCTACGAAGAAGCGCTCGAACTGTTCGATAAGATTTATGCCTTGGATCCGCATTACGAAGATGTGGCCAAGCTGCGCACGGCCATCCGTCGAAAAATGAATGATAAAGAAACCCAAGTGAGCATGGGGACGGGTACGGTCAAAAGCGCTGCACTTAAATCCATTAGACGTCCACCGCGAC
>Ga0206971_10132_pt2 | contig 24356 bp, 19 predicted proteins | sample Alteio_BWOrgHeat_85_FD_152917 | JGI IMG/M metagenome (GOLD analysis project Ga0206971, IMG submission 152917) | Enriched cells from forest soil in Barre Woods Harvard Forest LTER site, Petersham, Massachusetts, United States -... | ecosystem: Environmental > Terrestrial > Soil > Temperate forest >...
AGCCTGGAGTGGTCGCATTTTAAAGCTGCCAGAGAGGAAACTATATTCCGCTCACCCCACCGGAAATCACAAATTTCATCATGTCGGCCGCGCTTTTGTCGAGCGGTTTTACCTTGTCGGCCGAAATGATGATCACCTGCCCGGCAAAGGAGTAGGAGTATGGAAAGTAAACGGCAACTTCGCCCGGCAGATTAAGTGCGGCCAAATCTTTTTGCACCAGGAAGCCTATCTTTTTCAAACCAAATTCATTTACTTCGACGATTACCGGCTCATTAAATTTCTTTTCATCGCCGACAAAGGCCTCAGTAAGATCCTTGATGGATGAGTATAAAAATTTAAATACCGGCAGACGGTTTAGCCAGCGGTTAAACCAGCGTTTAATAGGGTCGGTTACTACATTGGTTACCAGGATGCCTGCCACCATGATAATAACAATCACGTTTAAAATGCCCAGGCCAGGTATGTAAAGCGGTTTGCCGGTTTTGGTATCGCTTAAAAACACGTTGCTTAAATTGAGGGCATTGTCGATACTGCGCACGGCCCAAAAAATTAAAAGGAATGCTGCCCCCAACGGTACTACGATCAACAGCCCTTTAAAAAAGTAATTTAACAGGGCGCCTGCTATCTTCTTCATGGTAAAATCAATTTCTACTCATAAAAGTACACTCTTTTGACGCGTTGCGAGATATTTGTTAAAATTTCATAAGGTATGGTGCCAATTTGAGCGGCCAGGTCTTCAATGCGCTGCTCGCTGTTAAAAACTACCACTTCGTCGCCCTCGCGTATATCCGGCACGGCGCTCACATCCAGCATACACATATCCATGGTGATGTTGCCCACCGTGGGTACAACCACGCCCCGTATCAGCATTTTACCTACCCCGTTTCCAAAGGCACGCAGGTATCCGTCGGCATAGCCTATGCGTACGGTGGCTATTTTGCCATCTTTTGCCAGGCTGCCGCTGCGGTTATAGCTGATGGTTTCGCCGGCCAGTATCTTTTTAACCTGCGATACGCTTGTTTTTAAACTGGCGATTGGCTGCAGACCGTTATCTGAAGCCGGAATAGCCGCGTCGATCCCATACAAGCCGATACCGAGTCGGACCATATCGTATTGCGCATTGGGCCATCGGGTAATGCCAGATGAGTTACACAAATGTTTGGTCACCTTATAACCCAGGGTTTTTTCGATCTGCTTAAAAGCTTTTTCAAAATTCCTGATCTGCGTTTTGCTAAAATCATCATGTTCAGCTGCATCGCTGGCTGCCAGGTGCGAAAATATCGATCTTATATTTACGTAACGGTTTTCTTCCAGCAGGTCGCACAAAGTTTCCACTTCAAAATTCTCGAAACCCAGGCGGTGCATGCCGGTGTCTATTTTCAGGTGAACGGGGTAGTTCAGCACATTTTGCTGTTGGGCATAACGTATATAATCATCAAACAAGCCAAAGCTGTAGATCACCGGCTCCAGGTTGTATTCTGTTAGTTTATCGAATGCAGAAACCTCGGGATTAAGCACGACGATGGGCAGTGTGATACCGGTTTTGCGCAGCGAAACGCCTTCGTCGATATAGGCCACGGCAAGGTAATCCACCTTGTTGTATTGCAGCATATTGGCAACCTCGAAAGTGCCGCTGCCGTACGAGAAAGCCTTAACCATAGCCATTACTTTAACGCCCGGCTTTAGCTTGCTGCGGTAAAAATTAAGGTTGCCGAGCAAGGCATTCAGGTTAATCTCCATCACTGTTTCGTGCGCCTTCTGTACCAGCGCCCGGCTGATGCTTTCGAACTCAAACGTTCGCGACCCTTTGATCAATATCGTTTCATCCCTGAAATTGAGCGACCGCAAATGCTGCAGCATCGAGGCGGTATCTTCATAAAAATGCTTTTCGGGCACCTCAAATTCATCCTGGTACCGGGTTAACGACTCGCCAACGCCAACCAGTTTGTCTACCTTTTTTGCCTTCAGCATTTCGGCCACCTGTTTGTACAAAACGTCAGCCTGTAAACCGGTTTGAAAAATATCGGAGAGGATCAGGGTCTTTTTGGGGTGCTGGTTTTGCTGGGACAGAAAATTAAGCGCAATCTCCAGCGATTGCACATCGGAATTATAAGAATCATCGATAACCGAGCAGTCATTTATGCCGGTCTTCAGCTCCAGCCGCATACTTACGGCGCTTAAATGTTCCAGCCTGTTATCAGCTTCAGCGGGGCTATAGCCCATAGCCAGCATCGTTGCCCAGCAAACCGTGGCATTTTCAACCGATGCTTCATCCTTAAACGGGATGAGGCATTCGATCTCTTTGTCCTTGAATTTGCCGCGAAGATAAAAATTCCCCGATATCGATGTTCCGCTGAACACATACAAGTCCGCTTGTTTAAATTTGGTGCTCCAGCTAAAACAGGTTTCGGCGTGTATATCATCTTTAAAATCAAGCAGCAGTTCGTAGTTGTGCACCAGCAGGCGGCTACGTTTAAACAGCAGCAGCTTTTCCCTGATTTTTTGCTCGCGACTTTCAAAACCTTCGTCGTGCGCCGTGCCGATATGCGTTAATACGCCAATGGCCGGTTGGATCATCTTTTCCAGCGCAGCCATTTCATTGGTGGTGGAAATACCGGCTTCAAAAATGCCGAGGTTGTTTTTCCCGTTGATCTGCCAAACCGACAAAGCCACGCCGATCTGTGAGTTATAGCTTTTGGGGTTGCGCACTATGTTTTTATCGATGCATAGCAACTGGTACAGCCATTCTTTTACGATGGTTTTGCCGTTGCTGCCGGTTATGCCGATCACTTCCAGTTCAAATTGCGACCTGTGATATGCGGCCAGCGCCTGCAAAGCGCCCAGTACATCCGGCACGATCAGGAAGTTTGCGCCAGGCACCTTTATTTCGGGCCCTTGCCGCACCACAAAGTTGCGCACCCCGGCGGCGAATGCTTCGGCAATAAACTCATGGCCGTTGCGACGGCCGCTCAGGGCAAAAAACAAGCCTTCGGCGGCATTTGTAACGCGCCGGCTATCGGTAAGGAGCGTGCTGATGGTGTAGTCGGTGACAACGTCGCCTTCGGCGCCAATGATCTGTTTTATTGCTGATGTAGTGTATGAATTAACCGGCATGCTACGAATTTGCTTATATTTTCCGTCAATAGAAGAAAATTTTAACAACTTTGGTTTGATGGAGGAGCCGAAAAGCAAAAAAATAATTGACCAGCAGGCTGCTTATGCCAAAGCCGAGCATTATTGCGCCTACCAGGAACGCGCGCAGCAGGAAGTAAGGGATAAGCTGTACGAATGGGAACTAAAGCCCATTGAAGTTGAAAACATTATCAGCCGGCTGATAGAAAATAACTTTTTAAACGAAGAGCGCTTTGCCAAAGCCTATGTGCAGGGCAAGTTTAACCAGAAAGGGTGGGGGAGGATAAAAATAAAACAGGGCCTTAAGTTGAAACGGGTGCCCGAGGGGCTGATCAGGAAAGCCCTGCAAACTATTCCCGATGATGATTATACTACAACACTGCAAAATCTGCTGGCCAAAAAGGCGGCCACATTAACCGAAAAGCACCACTTAAAACGCCGGTATAAGCTGCAACAATACGCACTGGGGCGGGGTTTTGAACCGGATTTGATTTGGGATGCGCTTAAAGCTGCTGATTAACAGCCTTTTCGAAAAAAATAAAAATCTTGTTTGCATAAGTTCCTTTTCTGCCTATATTTGCACTCCGCAACGCGAAAGTAGCTCAGTTGGTAGAGCACGACCTTGCCAAGGTCGGGGTCGCGAGTTCGAATCTCGTCTTTCGCTCTAATCCCTTCTGAAAAAGAAGGGATTTTTTGTAAAAGGTATATCACCTGCTCGGGTGGTGGAACTGGTAGACACGCAGGACTTAAAATCCTGTTCCCGTCAAAGGAGTGCGGGTTCGATTCCCGCCCCGAGTACATTGACCAAAATGCAAGTCTGTAATAGTTTGACTATCAACAGCTTGCATTTCTTGTTTTTAATGAGTTTTGCTGATCTCCTCAATAGAACAACCCAAACAAATACTTCAATTTATTAATTATCAACTATTTACAAAACAAAGGTGTTTTCAATCCCATCCTCTCTGTTTTGCTATTAGTCGAACCCCTCAACTTGTTAATTATCAAATATTTATTACATAATCGTGCTTTTCATTCCCATGCAGTCTTAAAATATCACACCTTTGAACACCTTAACTCGCTATAAACCAACCTCTTTCTTAATTATCTTAACAATTATTTCTACAACTTTATTCAATAATGCTTCCTCGCTGCCTGCATAGATATTTCTATCTATAGCTTACTTTTTGATTGGCCGGTCTGATATTCTTTTGGCTTTTCTTTTTGTTGTTTTCATAATATTAATTAAATGCACTTTTTTTAATTTAATAAAAATGAAAAAATGATTTATGAGCGTTCACCTAAATGACAAGAAACGACTTGTAAATTTTAATAGAGGTATTTAAATAGATTTTATGAATTAAACTATACTGTAATAGTCTTTAATATTAATTTAATCCTTGATAGCCTCTAAGCTTTATCTTCATTATCACTCTTCAACGCATTTTTCAACAGAAATGCAAAATCCGATTCTCGTCTTGACTTGCTCGAAAACTTTGACGTAGCTTTTTGACTGTCGCTTAATTGAGTAATCTTTTCTATTGCGGGGTTGAATTTCGAAACTTTTTGTGGCGCTAATTCTAAGATATACTGTCCTTCTTTAAGTTTGATAATTATTGCAGAAACTTTTTTTCCAAGGAGTTTTTGGTCTTTCAATCGACTATCTTTTATTATGCCTATATATTTGTCGTGTATAAAAGCTTCTGCTTCATCGTTTTTTATATAAGAAATTTTGGCACGAACCTCCAAGCCTGGCGCCGGTAACTGGCATATATTATAATAATTTTCAAACGGCTCTTCCTTTTCAGTAAAATATACAACCTGCGCAAATGGATCTATAAATGCAAGTTTTACGGTTAGTACTTGATCTTTTTTAATGTTCTTAGTAATTCTTTCGGCCTCTAAGAGCTTTCCTTGGACATGGAGGCCTCTAATTCTAATAACAATCATTTGGTCTTTTATATCCTTTACTTTGTATTTGTAAACAGTCGCCTTGTTCTTTTCAAATTCAATTAGCAAACTTCTTATAACTTCGTGATTAAAGATCACGTTTATTCTCTCAGCAAGCATATTGTCATTATAGGAGGAGACTATTCTTTTCTTAATGACTTCGTTACGGTAAATAAATAACTTCTCTAGAGTTTCCTTAAATGCTGCTTCTTTTCCGTTAGTTATACTCAAGTATATTCCAACGCACTGACAGCTAATGTTTTTAGAGTCAAGACAAGCGATAATAATATTATCTAATTGATTGGGCGAATGGTCAGCAAGCTTCTTAATAAAGCCATGATTTGCCTTACGATTATTCACCAATATACCTATAACCTGTGTTACAAATTTAGAATCATCAAAAAGTTTAAATTGGGATACGAGGTTCCATGCTGTATTTGTACTTTCAACAGAATGAGCATTGTCATTTTTACAAAGCTTAATACAATAGTTTTCCAAACTTGATTTGCCAACTTTTTCGGCGCTAGTAAGATCTATTAGACGAAAGAAACGATATAAAAAAGATGGTTTAATAGAGGTGAAAAAATCCTTTTTAAACAAATCAAATAATTGGTCTTTGATTTTAATGATTTCCTCAGGATTACGCCTGCCAAGATTTCGAATAATAGATGGGATAAAAGACTTATTAAGATTAACCACGATTGATATGGAATCAAATAAATAGTTAAAATCAATAGTTTTGACCAGTACGGATGATATCTGTCCCAGCAACCTAAAAACAATTTCCCCGTGTTTGCCAATACTTGATGCCAATGACTCGTTAAATAATTTTGCTTCTCCAAGGCGAAGTAAAGTAATCAACCCATTTGATGCTGTTTTAATATTATCTACTTTCTGAGAGTTAATGAAAGCATTTTTAGTAATGACGGCAAGTATGGCATCATCGTTTTTAATTGAACTTTCAAAGCATTTTAATGCCAAAATCGGGTCGCGTTCGGAAAGGCTTCCGATGAATTCGTCATAACGTTCAACCAATCCTGAGTATAAAATAAGAGGTTGTTCCCAATTTGTTGAAGCTTCAAATGCTTGCAATTCGGATTCTTGTAGATTTTTTTGTAATATTCCTTCAGCAGCAAAATATTCTTGGTATAATTCGTGAGCAAAGCTGATCTGATTATTGTTTTTGTTAAGTAAGCCAATATCAATTAGATCTATTAATATTTTTGAGCGATCCGCCGAAGGGTCAATTTGTTCTACGGCTTTCGATATAATGGTTATTGCATAGTGCGTGTCGAAACTAATGCGTTCGTCAATTCTGGTTTGTAAGCCAAGTGCAACGAGATAATTAAAATACTTATAGCGGTCAAATAGTTGATTTTTATGTTGCTCTCGTTTTAACAAAGCATCAATAAAGTTTTTAAGCAATAGACCTTTATTAGACGGAATAGTAAAAGGTGCCTGCTGAATAAGCGAGCACAGTATTACCAAAATCAATGGATTTCGGCATAATTCTTTTAATTTTGGTTGTTTTTCGAGTTCTGTAACCAGGGTTGTAGCCTTTTCAGGATGGTTTTTCTGAATGAACTCTATGATTTCTGTGTCGTTTAACGCTTGAAGTTCGAATACAGGTATATTGAAATCGTTCTTATATGCTGATGGTCTAGTTGTGAATATGAAACAACTATGCTTGTAATCTTTAAGGAGACTTTTAATCTGATTTTTAAGCTCAACTTGATCGGCAGAAATAAGAACCTCATTAATGCCATCGAATAAAAAAGCTAGAAATCCTGATTCTCTGTAAGAACCTATAACATCTTGACTTAATTCCGCATATGTTGCAATTTGTGAAAGTAAGTCTCTTTTAGGTACAAAGTTTTTTATTGGAAAATATAAAGGCAAATTTTTATCCTGCCGTGCTAAGTGATAGCCGAGAAATTGCAAAGTAGTAGTTTTTCCTAACCCTGGATCGCCAATTATTACAAACTGTTTAAGATCACCCAAAATGTCTAGAATTTTGCCCTGTTTGGGCATAAATGATTGCGCTTGGTTGTTTACATCCCAATCCGTTTCAATGATATGAGGGGATAGCTCAACTAGATCATTGGTGTCTTTTTCAATAAAGATCGTTTGCACATACCGATTTTGCCATTTTGAAAAATATGTTGCAAGCTTGGAATTATGCTTACTTTCGATCGAAAGATTTTCTGACAGTAATGATAAATTGTCTTGAACAACGAGTAGGTATGCTAACAATACATATTCGGCATAAGTAATAAGATCTCTTTTAGGAATATTTGGAGCCTGATGTACTTTATTTCTTAGTTCCTTTCTTAGGAATTCTACTAAATCATGATTAAACCCGGTAAAAGCAAATAAAGGATGTGGCAAGTGTCTAGCTCCAGTGCCTTTGGGCGTACCTTTTTGTGGTACGAGTATACCATCACAAAGATTATTAAGTGTTGTTTCCTTTATCCCTATATGACTACTATCTCCGCTCCAATAAATGGTATTCTTATAACGGAGGTAACCAACCTTCTTTAAAAAGGCTTCGAATTTTTGAGACAAACCTTCTATAGCAACTGGATAACCCGAAAGGTTGTCCGATAAAATCACATTACAATATTGATTGAAATCATCTGGTAGTCTTTCCAAAGAAGAATCGCTATCCATACTATTGATGAATAAAATCAATAGCTTAATACAAAGTGACAGATTGGGTATTAATGAGTCTAATGGATGCACGGCATGCGTTGCTGGCGATTTTACATCTTTAATAGATTTGAAATAGTCAAACAGCTCCGGTTCTTTAGTAGTCATTAGTAATTATGATCTGTTTATTGGTTAGTTAGACCAATAATACAAATATTTGTCTCAGAAATCAATTGCAATTAAGGAAGCGTTTATTCAGACCTGTAATTAATAAAATTGAGGAAGGGAGTTTCGTACATTAATCTTGATGAATTTACAATTACAGGGTGTTCAAAAAATACCCCATGTTAATTTTTTGAACACCTTGAATGAGAAAAATTACAGCAATTATTCACTTTGCGTTTCCGAGCTTTTCTGATCATATTTCGCTAAAATCTGCTCTACAATCGTCAGGAAGCCATAAATGTGTTCGATTAATTTCCCGCTCTGAGTACAAAGCCCCGATAGGGGCTTTGTTATTATATTTAACCCATGTTTTACACTTACATCCTGCAATCCGAGAAAAGCGGAAGGTTTTATGTTGGACACGCTGAAGATGTTTATAAGAGATTAGAACGTCATAACACGGGAAAAGTAAATGCGACCAAAAATAAAGGTCCCTGGGCAACTGTGTATTTTGAAAGCCATGAGACTAAAGCGGGCGCAAATTCGCGGGAACTTTATATAAAATCGATGAAAAGCAGGATTTATATTGCAGGTCTGATTAAAACATTTAAGGGCAAGGGCGATGGGACTGGTAGACACGCCCCGATTTAAATCGGGGTTCCCGTCAAAGGAGTGCGGGTTCGATTCCCGCCCCGAGTACAAAGCCCCGAACTTCGGGGCTTTGTTGTTATTTAAGAGCTAATTTCAAGCTTATATCCTTTGCCGCGTATAACAACAATGTTAATATTAGGATCAGGCTCCAATTTTTTTCTAAGTTTTGATATAAACATATCCAAACTGCGCCCCACAATAACACCTTCATCCTCCCATATCTCTTTTTGCAGCCGGCTTCGCGCTATGGTCTCATTGGGAGACAGCGCGAAAATACGCATTACACGGGTTTCAGTTCCGGTCAGGTCTATTGTTCTTCCGTTTATTATCAGCTTCCGGTTCTTCGCATCGAACAACACGGCGCCTAATGTTAAGATGTCATTGCACTGACCGCCAGTTAAAGCTCTTCGCGGCTTAGCAGATCTCAAAAGAACAAAACCAACAAATGCTAAAAATGGCAGACTGCCCAGGAGATATCCATTCTTGGCTGTCATTATTCCTGTCGGTTTGAATTTAATATTGATCATGTAACATGCCCGGGGTTGCTTTCTTCCTCTGCACGGTACAATATCATCTTTTTTATTTTTGGATATAGCGTATCCATAGGCTACGCTGGCGTCGCCGCAGGTTATAACGTTGACCACATAATCGCGTGCAAGCGGGTCATTGGCCAACAAACGCCGCGTAGTATTCACCAGGGAGTCAGTTCGAAAAGTAAGATCATTCTCAAAACTGATCTGGTATTCGTTTTCTGCGATCTTTTTTACCGGGAGTACCCTCGATGTATCATCGCCAGACTGTAAGAGCAGTTCATGTCCGATCCTGCGAAGCAACACTTCCCTTCTTGCGATATCAAAGTCGTCACTGCCGGTCATACTGAACGCCGCACAGGTTACTGAGATAAACAAGAGCAGGACCAATCCCCACAGGTACCTGCGTTTACCGGAAAGGGGATTTCTGCTATCAGGCATAGTGTCAAGTTTTTATTTACAAAGTTTACATTTTTATTTACAATGCAAATTCCCCGCGCCGAAAAATATCAAAGTAAGTTCGCTGGATCAAATTGATATAATACGAATTAATAATCAACATAATTTCTGTGGCATGAAAAGCAAGATATCAATCACCTACTTAATTTTAAGTATTGTCGCTTTTTTCTTCGGCTGCCGTGGACCTGTACCTGTAAAAGAGGAAAATAAAAATAATGCATCGGCAAGCTCTGTATCCCCGGGACAAAAATATATTATAGATACGAAGGAAAGTGTTTTAACATGGAAAGGTTCAATGGTATTTGATTTTGATAAGGGGGATGTAGGATACGTTTATATATCAAAAGGTGAATTGATGATTGAAAAAGATAACCTTGTGGGTGGTACTGTTGTAACCGATATGAATACAATTGAATACGGAGACAAGGAAAAGAAAAACACGCCTGTTAAACACTTAAAGTCGCCTGATTTTTTTGATGTTGAAAAATTCCCCATTTCTACATTTGCCATTACTAAGGTTGAATCTGTGAATGTGAGAAATAAAACAATAAAAGTTACAGGGAACCTAACCATTAAAGGTATTACAAACTCAGTTACTTTTCCGGCCGAAATAGAAGTCAAAGACGGGGTTGTCAAGGCCAATGGCAAAGTGGTCATTGACCGGACACAATGGGGCATCCGCTATAGGTCAGGGAAGTTTTACGATAATTTAGCTGATAATGCTGTTTCGGACGACATTGAAATCCGTATGAAAATCGTAGCAAAAAAATAACACCTGAAGCACATTTAGTTTAGTTCAAATTCTCAAGTAATTAATAGAAGATGTTAAAATATATAGACAAATATGCTTTGTTCCTGATGATCGCTTTTTGCACTTCCTGTGCACAAAACCAAACAGCAGGAAAAAAAATTATTGTCAACTCCGAAAACAAAGGTGTAATTACCGCCTATGGACCTAAATGGATCACCCGAAATATCATACAAGATAGAAAGGGCAACATTTGGATCGCCGCATTTGATGGTATTTTCCGGTATGATGGAAAGTCTTTTACCAACATAACCAGCAAAGTAAGTTCGGCCCGCTTTTTTTCTGTTTTAGAAGATAGCAGAGGCAACTTGTGGTTCGGCTCTATTGGCTCGGGTGTTTATTATTATGACGGGAGATCCTTTACAAATTTCACAACCGGGGATGGACTTATTAACAATAGAGTTAGCTGTATTTATGAAGATAAAGCCGGTAATATTTGGTTCGGCGCTGAAAACGGGGCAAGCTGTTACGATGGAAAGTCCTTCCGAAATTACAGGTTGAATGGAGGTGTTAATTCCATTATTGAAGACAAAACCGGCAAGTTTTGGTTTGCTACAACAGGCAATACCTTCGTTTATGATGCCCGCCTGCCGGACGGACAGGGAAAAGCTTTTACGGTTTTCACCCATGGGGGCAAACCTTTCACCAATGTTCGTTCAATTATTGAAGATACTAAAGGCAATATTTGGCTGGGTGGTAATGATGGGCTCTGGCGCTATGATGGCAGTACATTTATCAATTTCACGCAGAAGTTTGTTGGTCATATCATCGAGGATAAAAAAGGCAATATCTGGACCAGTTCAGAAAGCGCTGATAGCCCGGCTTGGGTTAGTTCACAAACGGGTAATATCCAGGCCTGGGCACTTTCCAGGTATGATGGAAAGTCCTTGTCTGATAAAAAACCAACAGTAACCGAAATAACAAATAAAGGAATGATCTTCGGGATATTAGAAGATGACAAAGGAAGTATATGGTTTGGCGCTTTTGATGGGGTGCATCGTTATGACGGAAAAACCGTTACTGACTTTAAAGGTAAAGAGTTTAAGAATTAAATTTATAGCCAATATTAAAACGACTGGATATTCTTCCCGCCGTCTTATTTAAAATTACCGTTTTGAGCAATTAACAGCAATAAAACTTCTAAATGCTCAATAAAGTGTTTGGGAATCTGCATCTGCGAGCATACAAACCCCGATCACGGGCTTTGTCGTTGTAATTAAAAACTCGGAACAGTAAATTATATTGCAACTGTGTTGCAATATTGAAAACATTTGCCTACCTTGGAATCGGAATTTCTCATCCGTAGCAATTTATGCAAAGCCCGCAGTCAATTTTGCTTTATACGGTAGTGCTTATTACATTATTTGGCAACGGCAATTACCAAAACGCACCGGCAACTGTTTATAAAACAATTGATTATAACGAATTTAAAAAAGGTGTAGATAATAATAAAAGCCTGTTGGTTAACCATCCAACAAAAGACATTCGTAATTACCTGTTTAAACTAATAGATGAGGATATTTATAACTATTGGGCCGGTACGCCCTGGGACTTTTATGGCACTACGCAGCAACCTAAGTCGGGCAGTATTGCCTGCGGATTTTTCGTCACCAATACTTTAACCGACCTTGGATTTAAGATCGATCGGGTCGGCCTTGCAAACGCTCCTTCTTCGGACATGATTAAAAAACTCTGTGTGGGGATTCAATCATTTCACAGTCTTAATAAATTGAATAGCTACTTAGCTAAACAGCCCGTTAACTCGGTTTTTATTATCGGCCTTGATTTTCATACCGGCTATGTGGTTAAAACAGTTACCGGTTGCTATTTCTTTCATTCCAACTATATAAAAAAGCAAGGGGTGATACAAGAAAAAATAGCTGCCTCACAGGCGCTTAGCACCAATAAATTCTTCATGATCGGCAGCTTAACTGCAAACAACGACCTGTTACGAAAATGGGTTGAGAATAAGCCCGTGAATTGAGTTGATGGGGAGTTGGTGGCGGAACCGGCACACAACGCTGATACTTGTCCGTCCGGGCTTTTTCGTTTTTATACCCGTTTTATAACGCTGACCAGTAATTACCAGCTTATTTTAGCTATTTTGGATTTTTGAATAAATGCTTCTTAGGTCCATCATATTAACCGGCGCCATTAATGGCTTATTTTTCATCCTCCTGTTGAAGAATAAGCCCAAAACATCGGATAGCGACCGCATACTAATGCTATGGATGAGCATTATTGCCTTGCAGTTAGGGTTTTATTACGATAACCTATCTGCCAACCCCATCTTTCCGGCCTGTTTACAATTGTTAGGTTTCTCCCTGCCGGTCATTAGTTCCCCGGTGTTTTATTTTTACATTCGTTCGCTATCCTCGGGGTTCAGTTTTAAATGGAGAAATACAGGAGTCCATTTAACGCCGTTCCTCATTTTCAATTGCATTACCTTTTTTCTTCATTACACAAACAAGGACTACCTGTTTTTGAGAGACGGGCTCCCGCATTTTAGCAGTGCATTAAATCCCTGGCTCAGCTATTCGTTAACCGCTTTATTAGCACTTGTCCCCGGCTATTACACCGTGCTGAGCTTTGTGCTGCTTTTAAAGCATCAAAAAAGATTGCCTGACAATTATTCCTATACTGAAAAAATAAACCTAAACTGGCTAAAATGGATCGTTGTTTCGCTGCTGGTTCTTTTTATAGGGTTATTTCTGTTTATAAAATATGGCGTCAGGTATGGGCTTGTAGCATACCCCGATCTTTTCGCGGTTGTTGGGGCCATCCTTACTATTTATGTTTTTTTTATCGGGTTTTGCGGTCTGCAGCAAGATGCGGTATTTAACCGTGATCCATCAATTCAGGAAGATGTTAATGAAGAAGACAGCTTACCAGGGAATTATAAAAATTCGGGGCTGAGCGATGAAAAGGCAGATCAAATTTTTATGCGGTTAAAATTGCACATGGATACAGCGCGGCCTTTTTTGAAAGAAGACCTGAGCCTGGCAATGCTTGCAGGTGAATTGGGAATCACTTCAAACCAGCTTTCGCAAGTTATTAATCAAAAGTCGGCGTCCAATTTTTTTAATTTCATAAACGGTTACCGGGTGGCGGCCGTTAAAGAAAAATTTAAAGATCCTGCTTTAGCCGCTTATTCCATCTTGGGCATTGCTTACGATTCCGGCTTTCGTTCAAAGTCGTCATTCAATAAAATTTTTAAAGAAACTACCGGTCAAACGCCTTTGGAGTACAGAAGGGCAGTTAGTTCCTGAATTTATAGGTCTTTCCCTACCTTTCCGGACGATTGCCACTGGTTTTAAACTTTCCTTTGTTAAAAAATCAGCAATGGAAAGTCTTTCGGTTATTCACAAAATCAATATTGCGGTTCACGTCGCCGCAGGTTCATCAGCGTTAATTGTCGGTTTAACAGCGCTTATTGTCAAAAAGGGGAAGAAGCTGCACCGGTTAACCGGGCGGCTGTTCCTCATCCTGATGACCGTTGTTATTTTAACCGGGTTGATCGGCGTGTTTGTGTACGGAAGAAATACTTTTTTGCTGGTGATAACGGTATTGAGCGGTTACCAGGCATTTTCGGGTTACAGGGCTATAAAAGCAAAGTCAAATGTGCCCGGGTTTACCGATATATTTATTTGCCTTGTAGCCCTGGCAGCTGTATTGTACTTCCTTTATTATTTCAAATCCATTGGGATGATCTGGTCTCCCGTCATAATTTACAGCACAGTAGGCTGGTTGTTTTTGATGATCGCATATGATCTGGGCCGATACTTTATACCAACCAGAATATACGGAAACCTATGGCTGTATGAGCATATTTTAAAAATGGTGAGCGCCTTTACCGGTTTAGTTTCTGCTTTTTCAGGAACAGTTTTTCCGCAGTATCAACCTTACAGCCAGTTTATCCCATCTATTTTAGGGACATTAACCGCAATCTGTTTCATAATAGCTTTTGCCAACAGAAAAAAATATAATATGCTTTGATAAACATCCGTCGACTTGCAGGGTGACGATCGAACGGTCAATTCCGGTAATGCTAGGTGATTAGAGATTGGTGAATCAATGTCGTTTACTTAAGGGTGCTCCTGGGCATTTTCGCCTCATCCTAAACGGGGAAGCCCTCACTCATCCTTCTCCAAAGGAGAAAGAATTCGATTCACAGCGGAAAACTGCATTTTTTAAGCCCCTCTCCCTTGGAGAGGGGTTTGGGGTGAGGCGAACGAAATGCCAAGCATAAATACTAATTCCTTAAGTAAACGACATTGATTGGTGAATAGTGATTAGAGATTAGAGATTAGTGATCAGAGATTAGAGATCAGTGATTAGAGATCAGCGTGTTTTTAACTAACCGCTGATCTCTAAACTTAGAATATTTTATCGCCCCAAAGGAAAAACCTGGAAAGAACAAAGCTTTACAATTTTGTGATTTTCTTTCTCTGTGTTCTCTGTGCGTTCTCAGCGACCTCCGTGGTTAAATTTTTTACCAGTTAACATCACCGAAACCTAAAACCTTTATTTCAGACTAATCACTAACAATCAATACCTCAACACTATAAATCCGGATTTATGTTGGTGATGCTGCCAACCGTATAATCCAACTGGTAAAAATAGGTTCCCGGCAATTGCATTTGCCCGTTTTTATTGCTGTGCCCGTCGAACACCTTAGAGCTGTTATCATAGCCCTTCGCCTCGAAGATTAGCTGGCCGTTGCGGTTCATGATGGCTAATTTGTTATCGGGGTATTGGCTGATATTATCGATCTGCAAAAAGTCGTTAATGCCATCGCCGTTGGGCGAAACGCCCTGGTGTACCTGGATGCCGTCGTCGGGCAGGAGCGGCTCGTCCACCACTTGAGCAACGCCAACCGGCTGATAGGCGCTGTTGAAAGAGGTGAGCGTAAAGGCATCACGGGTTACCGTCAGGGTATAAGTTTTGGTGGTTACGCCGTCGGGAGCCGTAACTACGGTAGTAATTGTATTAGGCCCGACCGACAAAGGTATAGGCGGCGATGTTGCCCCCGATGCCAGGTGTGCGCCGTTAACAGTAAGCGTAGCCAACGGATCGTCCACTGCCGGTGTGATGGTAATGGCGGCATGGGAATTATTTACCTCGTCGGTATAACTGTTAGTCATCGGGTTAAACACCGGCGATAAATGACCGGCGCCTGGCTGCATTTGCGTTAAATAAGCATCGGTTGAAAATGCCCGCATTACCGAAATGGTGAACGTTTTTGTGGTATGGCCATCAGGCGCGGTAACTACCGTGGTGATGGTGTTCAATCCTTGTTTGAGGGGGATAGACTGCGATAACGCCCCCGAGGCAACCGCCACGCCATTTACCTTAATGGTAGCGAGTGAATCATTCGCCACAGGCGTTATTTGGATAGTTTGGTTGGTATAATTTACCGTGTCGGTATAGCTGGTGATCGCCGGTGTAAACAGGGGCGACATCATACCGGCGCTTGGTTGCATAAACGACAGGTTGGCATCGTTTGAAAACGGCCTGAAAACGGTTAGGGTATAAGTTTTGCTCGTAGAGCCGTCTGCCGCGGTTACTGTTGTGGTGATGGTGTTTGAACCTTCGGCCAGTGGTATAGCAGGTGCTGATGATCCCGAAGCAACAGCCATGCCGTTTACCGTAATGGTGGCCAGGGCGCTTGATGCCCTGGGCGTTACAGTAAACATAGCTATAGTGCCGGCAACCGTATCGGCGTAACTGGTAAGGTTACGAACAAAAGGAGGCGATAGTTTACCGGCGCTCACCTGTAATTTCGCCAGGTCGGCCTTGCCGGTAACGGCAATAAGCACATAGGTTTCAGCCGGGCCGGAGGCGTTGTATGCCGTAATGGTATAAGGGGTTAGCGGGCTGTTAACCGTCGGCGTGCCGCTGATGACGCCGGTATTTTCGTTAAAAGTTAAACCTTGCGGCAAATGGGGGCTTATATGAAATCCCCCGGTAGGTACGATTTTTTTTAACGATAGGTCTCCCGCATCGGCCACATAAACGTCGCCTTCCACATCAACCGCCACCCCTTCGGGTTTTACGAAACCCGATCCGATTGTTACCGGGGTACCGCCGGTTACAGGCATCTTTTTTACCGTACCGTCGCCCACATCAGTTACGAACAAGTTGCCCTGGTTATCCACCGTAATGCCATAAGGCAGGTTAAAGCCCGAACCGATTGTAACTGCGCTGGTAGTGCCTGCGGCAATCTTTTTTACGGCATTGTTATACGTGTCGGCTACGTACACATTGCCCGAAGAGTCAACCGCAACGCCGGCGGGAGAATTAAAACCCGATGCCAGGGTACTTATTTTAAAATAGTTAGTGACCTGTTTTACAACATTGTTTTTTGTATCAGCAACGTAGAGCTGGTGCTTTGAGTCAACGGCTATACCCGACGGTTGGTTAAATCCCGATGCTACCACTGATATATAGCTATTTGGGTAGGGTAGTAACTCGTTTATAACGTTATTGGTAACATCCGTTCCAAACAAATTGTCTGCGGCGTCCACCGCTATACCTCTTGCAGGCATATTATTGTCGTTATAGAAGTCGTATAGATCAACCGGGTTTTCGTATCCCGCCGGCATTTCTTTCGCCGTCACAGCTGCCAAAAAAATATTGTCTTCGTGGTCAATTGTTACCCCGCTCAGGCTGCTTAACCCTTCAACAATTGGGTTTCCCAGGTAAACTGGAGTTCCCTCGTAAACATCATACTTGAATTCGTAAATATCGTTCGCGCTTGGGCTGGCGCCATAGATGTCGCCGAGCGCATCGACAGCGATCCCATATGAACCATCGGCGATGGACATCCTAAGCGGATAAGGGCTGCCCGGGGAAATCTCAAATAAAATGTTATAAAAAGTTGCGCCATCTACTATAAATATATTTCCTGAAGGATCGATCACTATTCCCCTCGGCGTAGTAAACCCCGAATAAAACTCAGCGGTCGGTCCGCCGTCAATCGGGATCTTCTTCACCATACTGTTACCTGTATCGGTAACGTATACATTGCCCGCCTTATCAACTGCCACGCCCGATGGGCTTTTAAAGCCGAAACCTAAGGAAACGATTTTACCCGTGCTGAGGTTGATCTTTTTTACGGCGTTGTTACCGCCATCGGCTACATACAAATTGCCCGCTGCGTCAAACGCCAGCCCGCTTGGTTTATTAAACCCCGAGCCGATAGTAACCGTAGCACCGCCGGTGGCAAGGATTTTTTTCACGGCATTATTGCCATAGTCGGCAACATAAATATTACCCGCAGCATCCAATACGACATCGTACGGCATATTAAACCCGGCACCTAACACCACCGCATGTCCGCTAACCGGATCGACCTTTTTTACCAGGTTATTATAGGTATCGGCAACATAAATATTCCCGGCGGCGTCAACGGCAACACCATAGGGTTGGTTGATACCCGGCCCATAAAGCTGCGGATTGTTGCTATAACCATAAGCCGCCACGCCACTGGCCGTTGGCGTCAATGGGGTAATGGGTAAGTCCGGCGTATAGGTCTCCGGCGTGCTTGGGTAATGGATGCTGGGCGCCTGTGCATAAGCATAAGCGGTGGTTAAAACCAATGCCAGAACAAAGGCTGAACATGGTTTAGTCAGTCCTGGCAGCAGCGGGACAGCAAAGTGAAAGAAATGATTCTTTGGCTTTTTTTGAGTGAACAGGTTTTCCATTGCGAGTGAGTTAATGTTAAAAGGATTTTGCGGACGAAGGGGTTTGTCGCCGGGACAAGTTACCATGTAAACCTACGATATAACATACCAACTACTTTGTATTTTTTATGATAGTACGAAGTAATTAGTGAAATAAGGTTTTACGAGACTTGGGGATCTGACAATCAAAAAGGCGCAATATTTGCGCCTCGAAATGAAATGATCAGGAAATTAACTATGATTCCTGTTACCGTGAGAAAAGAAGTTTCTTTTGCTCAAAGCACAGTGCCTTTCCTGACGGACATAGGTGCATGGCCCGGGTGCGGTTGCGGACTTCGGCGACAAGAAATTTATTGCCCGAAAACAGGCTTGTTTGGTCTAAAAGGCAACCGTTAAACGGTTAGGCATTTTGGCCAGCCGCACAGGATCTACAGGAGCCATAAAAATCAGGGAATCCTGGTATTTCGCTTCGGTAACAACAACCCTGGCGCAGCAATTGTTAAGGGTTGAGGTGTAAATTACCAGGAGCCGTGGTTTCAATGTGCCAATCTGCATTGCTATAGTATCGGCCGGCCTTTGATAGAGCAGCCTGAGATTGAGCAAATGTGTCGTGCTGTCAACTTTATAAGTTGCGGGGACAGAATCTATTACCCCCCCCTCGACATGTTTAATCCTGAGGAGGCTAAGATTATACTTCGCATCAGGACCAAAAAAAAGATCTTGCCGGCTCGTCGGATCAATGATCCTTAAATTTACATCAGGTGAGAAAGAGGTGGTGGAACAGCCTTTACAAGGGCCGTTGTTGGCATAACATCCCGCTAAGGAAATAACCAAAACTAAAATGTAACCAGTCCAATAGCGTTTGATGTTCAGGGGTACCATAGGTGTCAAATATTTGTTTTTAATAGTAGTGTTGTTTAAAAAGTAATAAATAGGTCTGCAAAACGGCCTAAAAATAGTCAATCATTTCTAATTACAAAACTATAAAAAGAATATTTGTACCTGCCGGCAGGCGTAAGCTTTGTGTAATTGAGTAATAAGCAATGTTTAACAAGGTTTTATTTATATTCACCCATCCGGTTTATCGCAAGCGCCGGGGTACGCCATGAAGATATTCCAGTCAACACTGCAACTGTCGCCGCGAAAGCGGGGGTTTCATTTGATAACCGCTGAGGTGACAAATGCTTTTCCGCAAATGAGGGAGATAAAAACAGGCATTTGCCAGGTTTTCATCCTGCATACCTCTGCTTCGCTTACTATTAATGAAAACGCCGACCCGACGGTCCGGGCAGATTTTGAGACGTACTTTAATAAGGCAGTTCCGGAAAACGACCCGGATTACCTGCATGATGACGAAGGCCCGGACGATATGCCCGCTCATTTAAAGGCAGCGATGCTGGGTAGTTCAGTAACCATACCCATCAGCAATGGCCGGCTGGCACTGGGGACCTGGCAGGGCATTTACCTGTGTGAACACCGGAATTATGGCCGCAGCAGGGAACTGGTGATTACGGCATGGGGAGAATAAGTACATGATAATTGAAGGAGTTGTTGCTAATTGGTTGATAATGAAAAAGCTTTTAATGTTTGTATTACTTATTGCCGGTTATGGAGCCGCCGCGCAGGATTCGTTGAAATCAATAAACGCTGAACGGGTACAGACCACGATAAACGGCATGCGCGTGCTGGGTGGCTGGGGCTTTGCCAATATCGGCGTTGGGGCGGCAGGCTGGGCAGCCTCAAAGGGCGGCCAAAACCGCTATTTTTACCAGATGACTACGGTTTGGGGCGGTGTGAATGCCGCTATCGCGATGAACGGCTATGCCAGCGCCCGAAAGGAAATCAATCAAAGTTTAACCACCGCCGAAAGTCTCAAAGCGCAGCGAAAGATCGAACGCATCTTTCTTTTTAACGGTGCGCTGGATGTGGTTTATATCGGCGCGGGCTTTTACCTTGATACCCGCGGCAGCAATACCAATAACGCACAGTTAAAAGGTTACGGCACATCGGTCGCGCTGCAGGGCGCATTTTTGCTTTTGTTTGATGCAACCATGTATCGCACACAGCGCGGCAACGGAAGCAAACTCAGGCGCTTTCTTGCCAAAGCCCCGATAACCTTTACGGGTAAAAGCATTGGTATCCAGCTGAATATTTAGGTGCTACGATAGCTTGAAAGAAAAATCTTTACTACATTTATTCAACCATTTCTGTTGGGTTATTATAAATCTGTTTCAAACCTTTGATAGCATGAACGCAATTTTTCCTGTCAGACTTTCGCTGTTTATGATGCTATGCGGCATTGCATTCGGCACCTCGGCACAAACCAAAGCTATAACATTTCAAAGCATCCCGTTCCCCATGAGGTGGGAGAACGTACCGGTAAGTTACGCTATAAAAGGCGGGGTTTTAACGATTGAAGCCGGCCCGAAAACAGATATGTTTCGAGATCCGAATGTTACTTACAATACCGATAATGCACCCAAACTGTTCTTTACGCCGGATGATGATTTTGTACTGACGGCCCGGATACAGCATCCGTTTACCTATAAATGGGATGGAGGGGCCATCGTTTTAAAGGCGGACGCCCTGCACTGGATAAAGTTTTGTTTTGAAAAAGATTATACCGGCATTCATCGGGTAGTTAGCGTGGTGACCAATGATATTTCCGACGATTGCAATTCCGTGCCGGTCAACAATAGCTATGTTTATTACAAAATGGCCAAAGCCGCCAATGTGGTTACGCTATATTGCTCCGGCGATGGTCAGAAATGGTACCTGGTACGCCACCTGCAATTTAATGCGAAAGGGCCTTTGCACCTGGGTTTTATGGCGCAATCGCCTACCGGAACGCATAACACAGTAACTTTTTCGGACGTTACCTATCAGCATAAAAAAATAAAGGACCCATATACGGGGGAGTAGGCGAAAGGTGAGAAACTTAAGAATTTTTTAAACGGCGAAGGCCTCAACGAGGCCGTTAAAAACCGAACAACTTCAAGTTAAACTTCGTGTGTTTTCCCGTTTAGAACGAAATCTCAGCAATTACTCCGCTAAATCCGCTTCCAGTTGTTTAAACAGAACATCGCGGTCAAAATGGGATATGTCGTTTTGCATTTTTTCCTGCGCACTACTTATTACGCCGGTTGTATTATCTGCCCAGGGTCAGGCGCGTATGCAAAGGGTTAACTGATTTTTATGTGTTTTTTTAAGGTTAAAATCCTCATAAATAACAGGATAGTTAAAAATAGGATCAGGGAAAAACCTGTGCCCGAACAGATGATCTTCCAGGTGATTTCACTATTTAAAGATTTTATAAATATCGAGAAAGCGAATAAAGTTAATGAAAGATTCATCCAAAAAATGAATTGTGCTTGTTTTAGCTTTTTGTCGAGTTCTGTTGTTTCCATTTTCCAAAGGTAGGTAGTTTTGATTATAATAACCGTAGCAGGTAAAAAAAACCGCTCAAACGCACATCTGGGTGCACAACTTGTGGGAACGTGTAGGATTATTCTTTCAACTTATAAACCGGCCACTCTTTTTTTATTAACTGTTTTTTTTTGAAAATGTAAGGTGGAACGGTAGTAAAGGCAAACATATCCAGATTGATATTGATTTTAATTTCTAACACATTCCATCGTGGATCATTTGGATCATTATTATTTACATTCGAAAAATATAGCCTGTTGCTTAATAAATATTTGTTTAATAACCCGGGTTCCATTTGATAAGGATCCTTTAATGTCGCTCGGATAGCGATATAACCGTCATCAAATCGAGGCATTACGGGCTTATAAACAATTACTTTGTTGTTTTTAAAATCTTTAATTGAATCGGACGAAGCATCGTGAAACGTAAAATGAAATTTGTTAAAAATACTGTCGGGGCTGCTAACTATTATTTTTCTATCATCCTTTCCGATAGATGGATCAAGATAATATTTTAAGACACTTATGTGAAAAAAATATGAACTATCGGGAATAAATAACACCTCTCCCTTAGTTAGTTTTATCTTCCCTCTTGAAAACATCATTTTTTGATGAACGTCGCCAATTGTTGAAAAATGATAGGTATTATCCTTATAAATTTCGAAGAAGCTAAAATCGGCCTGATTTTCATACCTTCCGGGAACGAGCGAACTTCGACAGGATATGCTACATGCGCTAAACAGAACAATTAAGAAATTGGCTATTCTTTTATATTTTTCGATTATTTCCACCTTGATCATTTAATGGCCTCCCAACAGCGTCTTTGATTAAATATACATATTAAGAGTCTATGCTCGTTCACTACGCTGTTAGACTTCGTCTACGAATTTATTGTACATGGAGTCTTTGACTCCATTAGAGCAGCCAAGTCAACCACCCGGTTTGAATTTTAAATACCTAAACGTTTATTTTATAAAAGATCATTATCATTTTGGAATGATCGCTGTTGCCTCTATTTCAACCAGCACATCATCCCTGAACAGCTTGCCGATTTGCACCAGCGTGCTGGCCGGCGGGTTGGATACATTGACGTATTTGTCCCTCGTAGCTCTGAGCGCCTGGATTTGACCCATATCGGTGACATAATACCCAAGGCGGACAACATTGCTCATCGCACCGCCTGCACTTTCAACGATACTTTTGATGTTTTGAAAACATTGATCCGCCTGCGCGGTAAAATCACCTTTGCCCACCAGGCTGCCATCTTTAGCCAGCGCCACCTGGCCCGAAATAATGATCATCCTGCAGGTCCCTAAATCAATCACGGCAGCCTGGGAATAACCTTTTGGCGGGTTAACTGTTGCGGGGTTGATGAATTGAACTATCGGCGATGTGTTTTGCGCAAGCGCAAGTCCAGGCAGAATTAAAATGCTGAAAAGCGTTCGTAATTTTCGTGTTTTCATGATAATGCTTTAACAAGGCTAAAATTATGCTTTCATCAGGTGAAACGCAAACCGCCAATTGAATGCTGAGCGACTATATAGGGTAAATATGCTCCGCTGTTCGCAAACAATGTTATTCTTTTACTACAGTAATTGCCAGTTTGTAAAAGCCCTTAAAACACAATCGTAAACGTCGTTCCCACCCCCGGCTCACTCTCCACGGAGATATTGCCCCCAAAGGTCTCTATCTGCGTTTTGGTCATAAACAGGCCCAAGCCTTTGCTGTCAAATCCTTCGTGGAAAGTTTTATTCAGCTTGAATATCGATTTTCCATGTTTTTCCAGGTCAATTCCGAGCCCATTATCGGCAAAGGTAAGCACGGTTTTGCCATTCACGTTACGCGAGGCGATTGTAATACGCGGAGGCACATCTGCTTTGCTGTATTTTAAAGCATTGCTGATCATGTTAAAAAAAATACTTTCGAGGTATATTTTGGGGAACAGCATCGATGGCACGGCAAAATCAGTCGCGATGACTGCTTTTGACCCGATGATTTGTCCGCGCAGCATACGCTCGACGCCTTCAACCATATCGGAGAGGTTGCAGTCATCATACGCCATATCACGGTTATTCCTTACTTCAAGTACCTTCATCAATTCATTTAAGGTTGCTGTCAGCGTATCGCTGCTTTGCTGCAGCATCTTTATTAAATGATTTCTTTCGTCATCATCTTCAGCATCTGCCATCATCATAAGCATGGCGCCGATGCTTCCGGCCGGTCCGCGTAAATTATGGGCCACTATGCGGTTAAAATCTTCAAACTGGCTGATCTTGTTTTCAAGGTCTAAAGCGCGCTTATACGCGTCGATGTCGGTGCAGGAGCCGAACCACTTGGTGATTTTTCCGCGCTCATCCTTCATGGGCCGGGCATTTGCAATATGCCAGCGGTACACGCCGTCGGCGGCCCGTTTAAACCTTACCTCGGCTTCATAAGGTTTCCCGGTTTTAAAAGAGTTGGTCCAAATCTCCGTTACCTCCGCCAGGTCATCCGGGTGCACCATCGCCTGCCAGCCATTGGCCATCGACTCATCGGAAGTTAACCCTGTATAGTCGAACCAATGCTTATTGTACCAGGCCGCGCTGCCATCCGGGTTCGACGTCCAAACCATTTGCGGTATGGAATCGGCCAGGAATTGAAATTCCTGTATCTTCTCAATCGTGCGGTCCTGCTTTTCTATCAGCTCAATATGGTCAAACAGCACCTCGTTCAGTTTCTCCTGTACCTCCAGCGACCGGCTCAACGCCAGCTCCGCATGTTTATAGTCATCAATATCCTGGAAGGTGCCATACAACCTTTTGCAAATGCCGTTTTCCATGTCAACGTTCGCCAGTTCCCTCACCCAAATTTCCTCACCTTTTGCTGTGATCATGCGCAATTCTTCGTCATAGGGTTTCCCCTCGGT
>Ga0206971_10122_pt1 | contig 24355 bp, 20 predicted proteins | sample Alteio_BWOrgHeat_85_FD_152917 | JGI IMG/M metagenome (GOLD analysis project Ga0206971, IMG submission 152917) | Enriched cells from forest soil in Barre Woods Harvard Forest LTER site, Petersham, Massachusetts, United States -... | ecosystem: Environmental > Terrestrial > Soil > Temperate forest >...
TGCTGAAAAAGCGCTTGTGATCATGTGCAGACGAGATCAGTGTGACGCAGGTGTCGTCGCTGACGCCAGAACTCTTGAGGCGCACAAGCTGCTGGACCTCGGTATCCGAAATATTGAGGGGCTTGAGGCGTTCGATGGTTCCGGAATTCATGCCGGCTAGGTCGAGCGGGCGATAATCCATCACAGGATGGTTATGGCAGCCCACCGCGAGGGCGAACATCCAGGTGCCGAGCATGAGGTGCGAGCGCTTCACAACCTCATTCTAGGTGGGTTGGCGACACTGCCGGCGGAGCGCCAGGGACAGCTGTGTTTGGGGCGTACCCGACCTTAAGTACAGGTCGCTGGTTTGTTGATGTGCTAGCGCGACCTAGACGGTGGGTTGGTAAACGCGTTCGACGCCGTAGACGCCCTGGATTTTACGGATGCTGGCGAGGATGGCTTCGAGCTGGCGGCGATCTACGATTTCGAGGTTTACGTCGACTTGCGCGTTGAGGCGGTCGGGGCGGCTTTCGAGATTGTGGATGTTGCAGCCGGCGTTGCTGAAAACCGACGTGATGTCGGCCAAGAGGCCGGCGCGATCTCTGGCGCGAATGAGGAGTTGGACGAGGAATTTGGCAGTGGTGCCTTCACCGCCCCATTCGACGTCAATGCGGCGATCCGTTTGATAGAGAAGATTCTGCACGTTAGGACAAGTGCGCGTGTGAACCGCGACGCCGCGGCCACGCGTGATGTAGCCGACGATGTCGTCGCCGGGAATCGGGTTACAACACTTCGCGCGATAGACGAGCAGATCGCCGTGGCCTTTGACGACGAGCGGCGCTTCGCCGAAGCCGAGCATGCGCTTGACGGTTTTGACGATCGTCGGCGTGGATTCTTCGGTATCGGACTGAGTTCCCTTTTCCGGCTCGCCCAAAACTCTCGTCAAGATCTGGCGCGCGGAATACTTTCCGAAGCCGACGGCTGCATAAAGATCGTCGAGTTTGGAAAGACCGGAATCCGAAGCGAATTTCAGCAAATCGGCTTCAGGGATTTTCTTCAGGCTGCGGCCGAACTGGCGCGCTTCTTTTTCCATGAGCCGGACGCCCATATCGGTGGCTTCCTGGCGCTCCTGCACGTTGATCCAGTGCTTGATCTTGGTGCGCGCATGCGACGACTTGACGAAGCTGAGCCAGTCGCGGCTGGGCTTGTGGCCCTTTTGCGTCATGATCTCGACGACGTCGCCGCTGACGATCTCGTGGCGCAAGGCGACCATCTGGCCGTTTACTTTTGCGCCGACGCACTGGTGGCCGATCTCGGTGTGAACGGTATACGCGAAATCGACGGGGGTAGCGCCGCGCGGCAGCTCCAGGACGCGGCCTTTCGGAGTGAAAGCGTAGACTTCGACAGGTGCGAGATCGACTTTTAACGTCGAAAGAAATTCGCTGGGCTCTTCGAGTTCTTGCGACCACTCGATGAGCTGGCGCATCCAGGCGATGCGCTGATCGTCTTCGCGAACCGGCTTGTCGTCTTTGTATTTCCAGTGTGCGGCGACGCCTTCTTCAGCGGTGTGGTGCATTTCCTGCGTGCGAATCTGAATCTCAAACGGCTGGCCGTTGTGCAGCACGGTGGTGTGCAGCGACTGGTAAAGATTAGGACGCGGCATCGCGATGTAGTCTTTGAAGCGGCCGGGCACGGGACGCCAGAGGTGATGCATCACGCCGAGCACAGCGTAACAGTTGCGCTCGTTGTCCGTAATGACGCGCACGGCGAGCAAGTCGTAGACCTGATCGAGGCTGCGCTCCTGGCGAACGATTTTGCGATGAAGCGAGTACGAACCCTTGACGCGCGACGTTACGTCGGCGGGGATGCCGGCCTCGACGAGTTTGGTGCGGATCATTCCCTGCACGTCTTCGAGAAATGCCAGATGAGTCGGCGCTTTGTCGCTGACTTCTTTTTGCAGCGAGAGGAACGACTCGGGCTCGAGATAGCGGAACGAAAGATCTTCGAGTTCGTTGCGGATCAAACCCATTCCGAGGCGATGCGCGATGGGAGCGTAGATATCGAGCGTTTCACGCGCGATGCGCTGCTGCTTTGGCTGGTCGAGAAATTCGAGCGTACGCATGTTGTGGAGGCGGTCGGCGAGCTTGACCAGCACGACGCGGACGTCGTGCACCATCGCCAGCACCATTTTGCGGACGGTCTCAGCCTGGCGCGCTTCGGGCGCCATCATTTTGAGTCGGCCGATTTTTGTGACGCCTTCGACGAGGTGAGCGACTTCGGCGCCGAAGCGTTCGGTGATGCGAGAGACGGGAAACTCGGTGTCTTCGATGACGTCGTGGAGGAGCGCGGCGGTCAGCGTGGTGGCGTCGAGGCGGAGGTCGGCGAGGATGTGGGCGACCTCAAGCAGGTGCATGAGGTATGGCTCGCCGGATTTGCGGAGCTGCTCACGGTGGCGCTCGGCGGCGATGTCGTAGGCGCGACGGACCATCCAGGGGTCTTCGGAGGGGCGATTTTTGCGGAGCTTGGCGAGGAGCTCTTCCAGGCGGGCGTCGAGCTGGCGCTCGGTGCGATCGCGGTTGAAGCTGAGGGGTACGTTGCCCGGAGCCATGGTCTAGTATACGACAGTCATAGAGATGCTGTTTCCGGGTGGCGGATTCAGGATGGCGGTTTGTGTAACGGGAGCGGGTTTTAGGTTCGTGACGATTCCCTTTTTGGGACTTATGGGGTATACCCCCGGTTGTTTTCCGAAGAGTGTGGAAGTTATTGCGTTTAAAGGAGTTGGGGAAGTGTGTTTTTGAAGAGTGTGGAAAAGATTGAAAATGATAGGGTTAGAGAGTGGCGAATATTCTCTTTTTGTTCGCTTTCTGTTTATAGGAGAGTTAACAACCAGGGGAATTCGCGGGTGCAGTTATCTACTCGGGTATATTACCACGGGAGTACTGGGATGTCAAGGGTTAGCGAGGTGGGGAGGGGCTGTGGTGATATCGGGTTGATGTGGGTGGGGTTGAGTCTAAACCCGCACCCTTTCAAAAACAAAGACTGCGGCACCCAACTGCCGGTGAAGGGCTCGCATTGTGCGGACATGGGGCGCAGCAGCCCTGCTGCGCTCGTACATGATTGCGGTTGAGTTTGGTGGAGATTGGCAAGAATAAAAAAGGGCGCTCTGGAGGAGCGCCCTTGGGATTCATTTCGTGAAACGGCGGAATTGCTGCGCGGTCAGGATGGCTGGGTTGGCTGGTCGGCGCGCTTCTGCTTGATTTCTTTGACCTTGTCGACCAGATCGTCGGCTTGTTTCAACAGGTTGGCGCGTTCGTCGGGGTTCTCGACCATGTCGGCCTTACGACGATAGAGAAGGTTGAGATAGGCCATGGCGTCGTCGTAGTCAGGACGGAGCTGAATCGCCTTTTGCAGATCGGTGATGCCTTCTTCGATCATCGGGCCGTACTTGGTGGCGTAATCGCCGCGAATAGCCGGCGGAAGAGGATCGGTGTCCTTGACCTGCTTCTTGATGTTGTCTTTGTTATAGGCGAGGCGCGCTTCGCCGTTGGCGCGGAAGGCGAGGGTCCAGTCGATCACGCCGATCCAGTAATACGGCTCGGGATCGTCGGGCTTGAGCTGAATGTGGCGCTGGTGATAGGTCTTGGATTCGTCGAACTTCTTGGCGTCGAAGGGCTGGCCACCCATCTGGAAGAGGATGGAGCCGATGCCGTCGATGGCGGAGAGATTGTTCGGGTCCTTATCGAGGACTTCCTTAAATTCGGCGACGGCCTGATTGCCGCGCGCCAAGTTTTCAGGAGACGGAGCGCCGGGAATGTAGAGGCTGGCGTACGCGGTGGCCAGATAGAGCCGGGCGTTGAGCAGCTCCGGATCGGCTTCCTTCGCTTCCTTGAAGTCTTCAATCGCAGCGTCGGACTGGCCGTTTTTGAAGGCGGCGACGCCCTTGTTCAAGAGGTCGCGGGCCTTGAGTTTGCTACAGCCCGAGGCGCCCGCCACGACGAAGACCATCGCGGCGATTGCCGTCACCCGGCGTGCGATACGAATCGATCCGTAAGTCATCGAAGCATCCCATCCCTGCATATGGCGCGACCGAAAACAGTCGTCGCTAGGATTCACGTCCGCCCTGCGAAGGGCAACCGGCCAATCTAGCGGCCTTTCTCCAACTGCGGCGTTAACAGACCGACAGAAGATATGCCTGCCGCGTCCATTACGTCAATCACTTTGGCCACAACCTGGAACTCGATACCGGAATCGCCCGAAACAAACGCGGTGTGGTCGGCGCGCCGGCTGAAAATTTCGTCCAAGCGGCTGCGCAAAAAATCCCACGGCACCGGCTGCTGATTGATCTTGAGCGATCCCCCGTCCAACACCTGGATGACGATAATGTCAGGTTCGGCCTGCGGGGGCGCGGAATTCTGCGGCGCCGGTTGCGGTAATTCAGCCCTCAGACCCGTCTGGTGATGAGGGATGATCATGAAGATCACCAACAGCACCAGCAAAACGTCAATCAGCGGAACCACATTCATTTCCGAAACAATTCCGCGATTGGAACCACCAACAGACGTGCCCATGAGTCACCTCGCTCTATTGCGTTTGCCCCGCGAGGAGGACTCAACCACCACATCCCTGCGTCAAATCCGGTAAAACCGAAAACGGCGCCGCGGTGAAGCGACGCCGGATGAAACCTAGATTTTACTGACCGGCTTCGAGTTTGGCCGTGATCAGACCGACTTTGTCGATTCCGTTGGCGCGCATGATGTCGATGGCGCGCGCAACCTGGGCGAACAGTACATCGTTATCGCCCTTCACGAAAGCGATTTTCTCGGCGCGGTCTTTGAAGATCTGATCGATGCGCGTGCCCAGGCCGTCCCAGGTGGCGTCTTCGTTGTTGATCTTCAACTTGTCGTTCGTGAGGACCTGAACGACGACCGTCTTATTTTCCAAATCCTGATTCTGCTGCTGGTCTTTGTTGGGCTGCGGCACCAGGGTGTCGAGGCCCTTGGGTGTCAACGGCGTGATCACCATGAAGATGATCAGCAGCACCAGCAGGATGTCGATCAGCGGAACGACGTTCATTTCCGCCATCGCACCGCCCTTATTGTCTCCAACGCTCATACCCATGGCTACTTCTCCTGTGAGCCTGCTGCGTGTCGAGCTTTGCAGGCCAGTAAGCCGCGCCGTGTGGGAATCGGCGCGGCCACTCAAACATCAGCAAACGAATGACAGCAACTGCTGAACTGCCAAATACGACTACAGATACTGCAAACCGAGCGAGGTGCCGTCAGTCTCCGGTCGGATTTGTTCCGTTTGGCGGAGGCGCCGGCGACGCCGACTTGTCCTGATTCTTTTCCGTGAGCAGACCGACCTGATCCACACCGGCCGAGCGAATTTCGTCGACAACCGCGACGACGTCGCCGTATTTCGCGCGAGCATCGCTCTTCACGTACACGGTTTTGTCGAGGCGATTCGCGAGACGATCCTTGATTTCGTTGGTGAGATCGTCTTTGCGGGTCTCGGTGTGTCCCAGATAGATGGCGCCATCGCGTGTGATGGCCACGACGATCGCGTCATCTTTATCTGCGTCCTGCATGTCACGGGCGGTGTTTGTTTTGGCCATGTCGACCGGCATGTTCTTCTGCAACATCGGGGTGACCACCATGAAGATGATCAGCAGAACGAGCATGATGTCGGCCATGGGGATGACGTTTGGCGACGCCATCTGACTACCCGCCGACGGCTTGTAACGACCACCACCACCTAGATGAGCCATGACTCTGCCTCTTGCTTTCCGTTACTTCTTGGCGCCGCGACGCAGAATGAAGTAGTTGATCAATTCCATCGACGAGTTGTCCATTTCGACGTCGAAGGCTTCGACCTTGTTGGTGAAGTAGTTGTAGGCCCACACGGCCGGAACCGCGACGAGGAGACCGAACGCCGTGGTCACCAAGGCTTCCGCGATACCGCCGGCAACGGCCGACAGACCGGTCGCTTTGGACTGCTCGATACCTTTGAACGCGTTCAAGATTCCGACGACCGTGCCGAAGAGGCCGACGAACGGAGCCGTCGAACCAATGGTGGCAAGGGCGGAGAGACCGCGCTTCATTTCGGCGTGGACGATGGCGACCGAGCGCTCGAGACCGCGCTTGGCGGCTTCGATCACGTCGGCGTCGGAAACCTGCTGCGAAGCGGACTGGAATTCGGAGAGGCCGGTCGCCACAACCTTGGCGATGTGGCTCTTCTTGTTGCGTTCCGCAATCGCGATCGCTTCATCGAGCTTGCCGTCCTTGAGAGCGCCGGCAACCTGCTGCACGAACACGCGCGACTGCTTGCGCGCCGCGCTGTACATCAACGCGCGGTCGATCATGACGCCGAACGAATAAACCGACAGCACGAACAAGATACCTACGACAACTCTGGGAAGTGCGCTCATCGATGCCCACATGCTGCGAAGATCCCAGGAAGTACCGCTCTGGGATTGCAGGAAGAGGGCCGCGTACACGTACAAAGTGGCTACCATTCGTTTGCTCCTTAGAAGTTCTAGTGACACCGGCTGGGCCGGGGCCAACGAGAGATTACTAACTACAGGTGATACTTCGGTGCGCCCGCCGGCCCCACGACTGGCAAGGCGCGCCGTACGACTCGCTACTGGTTCAGAGAGAAAATCACGTCGATCGTGGTATCGACTTCCACCGGTTCACCGTTGAGCAGCGTCGGCTTGTACTTCCACTGCTGCACGGCGTCCATCGCTGCGCGAACCAGCAGCGGATGGCCCGAGATCACTTCGAGAGATTCGACCGAGCCAGATTTGGAGATGATGGCGTGGAGGCGAACCGTTCCCGAGATGCGGGTCTGACGTGCCAACGGCGGATAGACCGGCTGAACTTTATTGACGAGCAACGCGGCCTGGACGCTGCCGCCCTGACGGATACGCGAAGCGGTCGGCTTCGGTGGTGGTGGCGCTCCGCCAACACCGCCGATCACGCCGCCAATGACGCCGCCCATCGAACCGCCGGCGACGCCGCCCGGGACGCCACCCTGCATACCGGCGTTCATGTCGGGCGCTTCTTCCTTAATAATCTTGATGTCTTTCGGGATGACCTTCGGCTGGACGAGTTTGCCGGCGTCCATCAAGTGAACCTGCGGCTTGACCTGGACGACTTTGACCACGGCCGGAGGCGGCGGTGGAGGTGGCGGAGGCGGAGGCGCGACGAGGAGAGTGGCCATCATCGTCTTCGGCAGCGCTTCCGTGTAGATCAAGGGAATCAAAATCAAGACCGCGAGAAACAGGACCTGGAACAACATCGAGAGAACGACGGTCCAAGATTTGTTGGTCTTGGTGGGGTTTGAGCTGGAAACCACCATGTCTTCAAACATAGTTCCTTACCTCCTGCCCGCCGGCGCGAGACGTCCGGAGACGCTCTCACTCGAACGGGGTTTGTTTCCGGCTGCAGATCCGGTGCTTACCAAAGTGCCGCGATCGCCGCGCCAGTTATGCCACGCAACAACAAGCGGTGCGGCAATGCCAAAACTGGAGTACGTTCCTACCACAATCCCCACCACCAGGGCAAAGGAGAATGCCCTCAGAACCTGGCCGCCCATCAAGAACAGGACGAGCACGGTAAGGAAAGTCAGGCCGCTAGTCAAGATCGTTCTCGAAAGAGTCTGATTGATCGACTTGTTAACAACGTCGGCGAACGATTCCTTGCGGAGCAAACGGTTGTTTTCGCGGATGCGATCGAAGATGACGATGGTGTCATTCATCGAGTAACCAACGAGGGTGAGAAGAGCCGCGATGACCGTGAGCGAAATTTCGAAGTGCAAAATCGAGAAAAAGCCCAATGTAATGAGCACATCGTGGAAGACGGCGAGAACCGCGGCGGCTCCGAAAACCCATTCGAAGCGGAACGCGATGTAGACGAGCATGCCGGCTAATGCATAGAGGGTAACGAGGATGGCTTGTTTGCGAAGCTCGGCGCCGACCTTGGGGCCGACACTTTCGACGCCGCGAAGGGCGAAAGTTCCGAGAGCGTAGTTGCCGCTGAGCGCGGAAATCACCGCAGGGGTCGCGCCGTCAACACCGCTGAGTTCGCTGAAATTCGAGATGAGACCGTTCTTCGGACCGTCGCGGTAAGCGAGCAGGCGGCGCGCGAGTTGATCGTAGCGGTCGCCGGCGTTGGTCGAGAGGGCGAGGGGATCCTTGGAGCTGAGGAATTCGGAAAGCGACGAAGGAGTGGCGGCGTTGAAGTCAGGCTTGCCGGGGTCCTTCGTGCCGTACATGGCGTTGAGGGCGGTAAGGACCTGGGCCTTGCTGCTGTCCGATGCCTCTTCGCCTGAGCCTTTTTGCTCGACGAAGATGAGGACTTCGTTCGAGTTGGAGGCGGTCATGCCGGTGCTGACGGCCTGAATTTCGCTGTTGCCGAGGCCTTGGGTTTGCAGCGCGTTACGGATCTGGTCGATATTTGGCGGCTGGGCAAAACGGACGTCCACATTGGTGCCGCCCTTGAAATCGATGCCGTAGCGCAGGCCGCCTTCGTGGAACCAGGAGATGAGCCCTGCGATGAGAAGAATGGCGCTCAAGCCATAGAAATATTTGGCCTTGCCCATCCAGTCGATATTGGGCTCTTTAAAGAACTCAATCATGCCGAGATGCGTCCCTTCTTTAGACTCCGACAGCTAAAAAATTGTTCCCAGGACAGTGCGATCTCTGGGCGTTTGATGGCACAGGTGGCGCAAAGTACTGCGGGCGAAAGTTTCCCAAGAGTCCTAGTACGATTTAGATACTGAGCTCCGCCTGACGGTCCATCTTGGAAAGGTGATATTGAAAAATCGTTTTGGACACGTAGATGGCGGTGAAAACGTTGGCGATCAAACCGATGGTGAGGGTGATCGCAAAACCACGGATGGGTCCAGTTCCAAAAAGGAACAAGAAGAAGGCGGAGACGACCGTGGTCACGTGGGTGTCGATGATGGTCAGGAATGCCTTGTCGAATCCGGCGTCGACAGCGGCTGCGGGCGATTTACCGTGGCGCAGTTCCTCGCGAATGCGTTCGAAGACGAGGACGTTGGAGTCGACGCCCATGCCTATCGTGAGGATGACGCCGGCGATGCCGGGGAGCGTTAGGACGGCGCCGAACGCGGCTAGCGCTGCGAGCAGGATGACCAGGTTGAGTATCAACGCGACGACGGCGTTGGCGCCCGACAGGCGGTAGTAGACGAGCATGAAGAGCATGACCACGATCAAGCTGAGCACAGATGCTTGGACACCGTGGCGGATGGAATCGGCTCCGAGCGATGGGCCGACGGTGCGCTCTTCTAGATATTTGATGGAGGCTGGAAGCGCGCCGGCGCGGAGGACGAGCGCGAGGTCGTGCGCGGAATCCTGGCTGAAGTTGCCTTCGATGACGCCGGTGTCGTCGATGCGGCCGTGGATGACGGGCGCGGAGTAGACGCGGTGCTGAAGGACGATCGCCATCTGGCGATTGATGTTTTGCTCGGTGAAAGGACCGAAGCGACGCGCGGCGTCGGCGGACAGCGAGAAATTGATCTGCCACTGGCCGGGATTTTGCGTACTGCGATTTTCGGTGGCGCTGCGGAGGTCGCGGCCGGTGACGATGGGCGAGCGGCTCAGGACGTACCAAACTTCACTTTGGTCGGGCGTGACGCCGCGGGTTTCGTTGCGGCCGGCGAGGATTTCGCTGCCCGGGGGGAGAACGCCGCCGTGAGCGGCGAGCGCGGCGACTTGTGAAGGATAGGTCGTAGGATCTTCGACGAGTTTGAGTTCGAGCTGACCACCGGCTTGGATGACGGCTTTGGCGCGGGAAGGATCGCCTTCGCCGGGAAGCTGCACGAGAATTTCGTTGTCGTTGGCGCCACCGCGCTGCTGAATCGTGGGCTCGGTCAGGCCGAGGGCGTTGATGCGGCGCTCAATCGTTTCGATCGATTGCGTCATCGTCGATTCGCGAAGTTGCGCAACGGCATTGGCGCGGAGCGTGAGCGTGTAGCTGTTCTGTTCGCCGGCCGCGGGAGAGAGATCCCAAACGTTTTGCAATTGCTGGCTAATGAGATCGCGGAAGTCGGACGACTGATCGGGAGCGATGTTGCGGACGAGAATGTGAGTGTCGTCGGTGCGGCGGATCTCATCGTAGCGAATATTTTTGGCGCGCAACTGCGTCGTCAGGCGATCGACGGTCTGATCGGTTTCCTGGGCGATGGCTTCCTGCGTCTGGACTTGCAGGATGAGGTGCGTGCCGCCCTGAAGGTCAAGGCCGAGCTTGATCTGGTGCGAGAAATTATCTTTGAGTTGCGCGAGCGAGGTCGGAAACACCGGCAGGCCGATTAAGCCGTAGATGCAGCCGACAACCACCAAAACGATGAAAATTACTTTCCACTTCAGGTTTGGATTCATGGCTGGACGTTAAGAGCTCCGTGTGAGCCGGAGTAGTTGCCCACGGAATTCGTGCGGGCTTTGAGAGAAAAGCTACTTCGCATCTTCGGTGGTCTCCACTTGCGTGATGGCCGAACGCGCGATGCGGATTTTTACTTGTTCGGCGATTTTTAGAATGACGGTTTCGCCGTCGAAGCCGTTGATCGTGCCGTAGATGCCGGCGTTGGTGATGACTTTGTCGCCGGTCTTGAGCGCACCCAACATCTCGGCCGTCTTTTTTCGCTGGCGCTGCTGCGGCAGGATGAGCATTACGTAGAAGATGCCCATGACGATGACCATCATGATCAGCGGGCTGCCGAGCGCGCTCCCCAGACCGCCCGCCTGGAATATCGTTGCCGCGAAAATCATTGTGACTGAACCCAACCCTTTCCCATTTCGATTCCCAGTCCACCCAGGCGCGAGCTCACGCCGGCGCTACGTTACTAAAAATTTGGACAACAACGGCGGAGATAGCAGCAGCCAGCAACGGGAAAAATCCCGTTCGTCCCAACCCTTACGATTCTCTTCTGGTGGTGTCCCGCGGACCTCGCGCGCTGTCCACTTACATCGGCCCGCTTGCCCTCAGGCCGGACCTGCAGAGTAACGCGCGTGCATCGCAGATGAGAATTTCGCTAGGTTCCCAAACCCGATAGCCTCACGGATTTGGCGCATGATGTCAAGGTAAAAGTGGACATTATGGTGGGTGGCGAGGATGGCGGCGGTGATCTCGCCGGCGTGAAATAAATGGCGTAAGTAGGCTCGCGTGTAGCGTTTGCAGACGGCGCAAGAGCATGCGGGATCGAGAGGTTGCTGGTCTTCGGCGTAGCGCGCGTTTTTGATCAGGACGCGGCCTTCGCTGGTGTAGATGCAGGCGTGGCGCGCGGCGCGCGTGGGGAGGACGCAGTCCATCATGTCGATGCCGAGCGCGACGTAGTCGGCGATTTGTTCCGGGCGGCCGACGCCCATCAGATAGCGCGGGCGATCTTTGGGGAGGAGTTCGGTGACGACGCCGGTCATCTCGCAGGTCATGGCGTGCGGTTCGCCGACGGCGAGGCCGCCGATGGCGTTGCCGGGGAAGTCGAGTTCGAGGAGCTGGCGAGCGCTGTCGCGGCGGAGGTCGGCGAAGGTGGCGCCTTGCACGATGGCGAATTGCCACTGGGGCAGGCCGGAGCCGGTTGCGGCGTCTCCGTTTTGGGCTGTTTGACGCAGGAAATATTCGCGGGCGCGCTTTGCCCATTGCGACGTGCGCTTCGCTGCGGATTCGGCGATGTCGCGTGGCGCGGGAGTCTCGATACACTCGTCGAGGACCATGGCGATGTCGGAGCCGAGAGCGAGCTGGATTTCGGCGGCTTTTTCGGGCGTGAGGAGATGCTCGGAACCGTCGAGATGCGAGCGGAAGCGGACGCCTTCGTCGGTGATTTTGCGGAGATCGGAGAGGCTGAAGACCTGGAATCCACCGGAGTCGGTGAGGATTGCGCCGGGCCAGGACATGAATTTGTGGAGGCCTCCGAGTTTGCGGATGAGTTCGTGACCGGGACGCAGATAGAGATGATAGGTGTTGGCGAGGATGATGCGGGCGCCGAGTTGCTCGAGCGCGTCTTGCGTCAGTCCTTTTACAGTGGCGGCTGTGCCGACCGGCATGAATGCGGGCGTTTCGAATGCGCCGTGCGGCGTCGAGAATTTGCCTCGGCGGGCGCCTGTCGGGTCGGTCTGGGTAACCTCGAACGCAAAGCTCACTACATTATTGTAGCTGTGAGGCGGCTGAGTCCCAACTCGCGGGCACTGCACTGACATCGTGCGGATCGGCGCCCCGCCTACGTAGACGACGTTGTGCTCGTGTGGGCGCCGGGCGGGCGAGCCCCGCCCTACAAGTGACAACCCAAATCCACTACGTGCGCTAAATCGCGGCCCAGGCGACTTTAGCTAAAACCCAAATCGCCCAGAGGCCGAAGACGATTCCGAAGGCAGCGCCCGGCTTCACTTTGCGCGGATTCGCGGCGGCGAAACCGATCGCCACCAGCACGAGACACCAGATCCAAAACAATTCCAGCGATCCGCCGAGGGCCAGCAGCGGCTTTGGCGCGGACTCCGGCAAATATGCTTTCAGCGACGTCGCCACGATATTTTCGGGGTCGACGTCTCCATACGTCTTCAGTGGCAAGATGATCATCGCCAGGATGCTGGTGATCGCCGCCGGCAAGAACGCATGCGTCGTGATCGCGAAGGACTGGCCGTAGCGCACGCCCGCGCCGCTCATTAAATTAAAAGCGACCAGATAGATGCCTGCGAATATCAGGATCGAAATAGGGATCGCGACGGCGCCGACCGCATACGAAAAACCCGCCCAAAACTTTACTTGCCCCGCGACCGCTTCGTCCTTCTTGTCTTCCGAGAGCTGTTCGAAGCGGGGATTTTCCTCGGCCTTGTGCCGGATGTACTGAGCCCAGTTCATCTTGGAATTTAAAAGTCCGCCGACGACGACCGCGAGAATCATCATCAGCAACATCGGCGCAACCCACGACGGCTTCTCGGCGATTGACGTAAACGTCTGCTTCGGCGAAGTAAAAACGCCGATGATTCGGCCGATCGGGCTGATGGGCGCCGCTGCCTCTGGCGCGGGCATGGAAGTAGTAGCCATATGAAAAATTCCTCCACCACAGAGTAATCAGGACAGAGCTGTGCTGTCTTCTTACACCTAATACGCCGCGAACCGAAGGAAATTTCAGTTGGCGCGCCGGGGCGGTCTCAGTACGAGCAGGCTGACGACGGACGGCGGAAGTTGATGCTATCGCGGGATTTCCGGCACAGCCGCCAAGAGCTCTTTCGTGTATTCCTCTACGGGGCGTTTCAACACCAAATCCACGTCTCCCGTTTCTACAAATCGCCCGCGTTTCATGACGGCGACGCGGTTCGCGATTTGGGCTACAACGGGCAGGCTGTGAGATATAAAGATGTAGGTCAGTCCGAATTCCCTCTGCAACTCCTGCAACAACAGCAAAACCTGCGCGCCGACGGAAACGTCGAGCGCCGAGACCGGCTCATCGGCCACGACCAGCTTCGGACGCAAAATCAGCGCACGCGCGATTCCGACGCGCTGCCGCTGACCACCGGAAAATTCATGCGGGTAGCGCTTCGTCGCGTCTTCATTCAGCCCGACGCGCTTGAGCATCGCCGCCACTCGATCGCGCCGATCAGCGGCTGGCAATTCCGGCTCGTGAATCTCCAGCGGCTCCGCAACAATCGCGCCGACACGCATCCGCGGATTCAACGACGCGAAGGGGTCCTGGAAAATCATCTGCATCTGCCGCCGCTTGACGCGCAACGGCTCGCCACTCAGTTTCAACAGGTCGGCGCCTTCAAAGTGCAATTCGCCCGAATCAGGCTCGATCAGCCGGAGCAGCATCCGCGCCAGCGTCGTCTTGCCGCAGCCGCTCTCACCGACGATTGCGAACGTCTCGCCGGCTGCAACGGAGAAGCTGACGCCGTCAACCGCAGTGAACCGCTCGCCGTTCGAACCGCTCGAAGACAGCCCTCCTCCGCCTTTCGCGTAGGTCTTCCGAAGCTCTCGCGCCTCCAAAATCACCCGTTCATCCCCTCATCAACTCGCCACAGGATTCGACACAACGTTTCGACGCGGCTCATCTTCCCACGCCGCGCGACGCACGACGCAATTTTTCGTTAGCGCGTTCACACAAGAATAAAATTCCGGCGCGCAAACCGCACCCCTGACGACGCGACCAGCACCACATTCACCCGTGCCAATCGTCACTTTCTCGCCTCCACTCTCAAATACCTATATCTAAATCCGAGAACCCGAATAATTTTTCCGATTTAGAAATCGCAACGTCTTTCGCTTCAACACTTCCACTTCGGCACGCCGCTTGCCCTCACCGTGTTCATCCCGGTTGCACCTTTACCACTTTCAGGAGGCACGCTGTGCATCGAAGCTCTTCCGGCAGAGCCCTACTCGGACTCGCAACTCTCACGCTAGCCCTGTTCGCGCTCGCTCTACCAGGCAATCTACGCGCTCAATCCGGCACCACTTCACTCCGCGGCACCATCACCGACAAAACGGGCGCCACGGTTACCGGCGCAAATGTGACGCTCACTAACGCCGCCCAGAATATTCAGCGCCAGGCACAGACATCGAACACCGGTTCGTACGAGTTCAATGCCCTGACCCCGGGTTCGTACGTCCTGGTCATCGAAATGACCGGGTTCCGGCGCTACGAGCGCAAGAACCTTCAGTTGCTGGTCGATTCACCGGCCACCGCCGACGTGACGCTGGACATTGGCGCCACCGCCGAAACCGTCGAAGTCTCGGCCGCCGCGGTCACGCTGAATACGTCTGACGCTTCACTCGGCAACGCCTTCAACGAAAATCAGGTCAAGCAACTGCCCATCGACTCGCGCAACGTGCCCGATCTGCTCTCGCTGCAAGCCGGCGTCACCTACACGGGAAATCGTTCCGACATCAATACGATGACCGACACGCGGAGCGGCGCCGTCAACGGCGCGCGCAGCGATCAGAGCAACATCACGCTCGACGGAGTGGACGTCAACACCGACACGACGGGATTCGCGTTCACATCGGTGCTGCCGGTCACTGCCGATTCCGTCCAGGAATTTCGCGTCACGACATCGAACTACAACGCCGACGAAGGACGTTCCTCCGGCGCGCAAGTCTCGCTCGTAACCAAGAGCGGCACGAACCAGTTCCACGGCTCGGTCTACGAATACAATCGCAACACGCTGACCAGCGCGAACGACTACTTCATCAAGGCCGCTCAGCTTGCGGACGGCGATCCAAACAAACCACTGCAACTGATCCGCAACAATTTCGGCGCGTCGCTCGGCGGGCCAATCATCAAGCAACGCTTGTTTTTCTTCGTCAATTACGAAGGCGAGCGCGAGGCGCAGCAGCAGAGCGTCGTCCGCATCGTTCCCAGCGCAGCACTGCGCAACGGCATCGTGCAGTATCCATGCCAGGATGCGTCGGCCTGCCCGGGCGGAACCGTGCAGGGTGTCAACGGCACGTCGTTTCCCGTGGCAGCGGGTAATGCAGCCGTCGGCCCAGCGGCGATCCAGACGATGGATCCGCAAGGCATCGGCATCAGCGGCAACGTGATGATCCCCTATTTTCAGTCGCTCCCAATGCCCAACGACACCACGGTTGGCGACGGGCTGAACTTTGTGGGCTATCGATTTGCCGGCGCCGCCCCAATCACGACGAACTGGTACATCGCGCGCGCCGACTACAAACTAACCGCGAACGGCAATCACACCATCTTCTGGCGCGGCGCAATGCGCAACGACAACACGGCGAGCGTTCCCTACCTGCCCGGACAGTCGCCGACACAGGACACCGTCGACTACAGCAAGGGATTTGCGGTGGGCTACTCCGCCGTTTTGAAATCCAACCTCATCAACAATTTCCACTGGGGCTACACGCGCCAGAGCACGGGACAAATCGGAAACCAGACACAGCCATTCATTCAATTCCGAGGTCTCAACGACAACAGCACGCCGAACAACTCCAGCTTCGAGTATTTCCCAACGACGACGTTCCAGGTGCCGGTTCACAACTTCCTGGACGACGTTTCGTGGATCAAGGGCAACCACACGTTTACGTTCGGCACGAACGTCGACATCATGCGCAACCCGCAATCCACGAACATCGCTTCCTTCAGCACCGCCGTCACCAACTCGCAGTGGTTCACGCCGACCGGTTTGGCGAACCAGGGCGGCGCATTCGATCCGGGCGCGTTCGGCTTCCCCGCGGTGTCCTCCGACTTCAGCAACAACTACGACAATCCGCTCATCGCGTTGGTTGGAAGCGTCAACGAAGTCACCGCGCAGTACAACTACAACAAAGCCGGCAACGTTCTCGCGCAGGGCGCGCCCGTTGTTCGCCATTTCGCCGATGATTCGTGGGAGTTCTACGCACAAGACTCCTGGAAGGTGAAATCGAATTTTACGGTGACCTACGGCCTGCGTTACGGACTCTATGCTCCACCATGGGAAACCAACGGGCTGCAGGTTACGCCGAATGTCAACCTCACCAACTGGTTCGACCAGCGCGGTCTGAATATGTTGCAAGGAATCGGCTCAAGCGCCTCGCCGCTCGTCGGCTTTAATCTCGGCGGGCCCGCGAATAACGCGCCGGGCTTCTACAACTGGGACTATAAGAACCTCGCTCCGCGCCTGGCACTCGCGTATTCGCCCAGCGCCAGCTCCGGATTGCTCGGCGCGCTCTTCGGCGGTCCGGGCAAGACGAGCATTCGTGCAGGCGCCGGCATCGTCTACGACCGCGTCGGACCTGCCCTGCTTGCGACGTTCGATCAGAATGGCTCGTTCGGACTCTCGAACACGCTCACGAGCCAGGAAGGCGCGGTGACACCGGCGACGGCTCCGCGCATCACCGGACTGAACGTGATTCCTACGACAGGCACGGACGGAACGAATCTTTATGCCTCCGCTCCGCCTTTCACCTTCCCGCAAAATTTCCCATCCACGGGCAGCAGCGCCTTCGCCGTCTACTGGGGTTCGGATCAGGGTCTTAAAACGCCGTACGCGTACACGTTCGACCTGTCCGCACAACGCGACCTCGGCCACGGCTTCACTTTAGACGTCGCTTACGTCGGACGCCTCGCGCATCGTTTGCTGTCGCAAGAGGATGTCGCGACACCCGAAGACATCGTCGATCCGAAGACCGGCATCGATTATTTCGCGGCGGCAACTGCACTGGCGAAGGTCTACCGTCAGGGCGTTCCGACCAGCTCCATTACCCCGGCCATGATCGGGCCAACGGCTTCGTATTGGGGCGACATCCTCCAGCCGCTAAAGCCTGGCGGCGCTTACAGCTTGTTGTGCAGCGGCGGCTCAACGAAAAATACCTTGCAGGCCGCGTATGACTTGTTCAGCTGCTTCAGCGGAAATGAAACATCCGCGATCCAGGCGATCGATCAGGGTTTCCTGACCGACGCGAATATTCCCGGCCAGAGCTACTATGGGCCGGGCGGACCGTACGCATTCTTGTCGCCGCAATTCGCGGCGCTGTATGCGTGGCGCTCGATCAGCAACTCCGCGTACAACGGTTTGCAGGTCAGCTTCCGCCACAGCATGACGCATGGGCTGCAATTCGACCTCAACTACACCTTCTCGAAGTCGATGGACGTTTCTTCCGACGCCAACCGCATCGGAGCGGAAGGCGGACTTGCCGGTCAGATCATCAATGCCTGGGATCCGAAAGCATCTCGCGGTGTTTCGGATTTCGATACGCCGCATCAGATCAACGCGAACTGGGTCTGGGAATTGCCGTTTGGCAGGGGCCGCTGGCTCGCCACCAATGCTCACGGCGTTGGGGAAGCTCTGGTCGGCGGATGGCAGCTCACCGGGTTGGCGCGCTGGACGAGCGGTTTCCCAATCAGCGTTGGCAACGGAGCCCAATATCCGACGAACTGGCAGATCTCCGGCGATGCACAACAAATCGCTCCAGTGACGACGGTTGGCGCGTCCAAGAATCCCGATGGAAGCGTCAACGTCTTCGGCAGCACAGCCGCAGCGACTGCTGCACTCAGTTCGTTTCAAGCCGCTTTCCCGGGTGAGGTTGGCTCTCGCAACACGATCCGTGGCGACGGCTTCGCCAGCCTGGATGCGGGACTTGCCAAGCGTTGGAAGATGCCGTGGTCCGAAGGACACTCACTTCAGTTCCGATGGGAAGTGTTCAACGTGCTGAACCTTACGCGATTCGACGTTCAGTCGCTGAACCTCTCGATTACGAACGCCAGCAACTTTGGCCAGTATTCGGGCTTGTTGACGAACCCGCGCACGATGCAGTTCGCATTGCGCTACGAGTTCTAGCCGACGTCGATCGACGACGCGAGTCGTCGATTCGCTTTTCGAAGTGGTGCAAGAGAAAAGGCTCCCGGAATTTTCGGGAGCCTTTTTATTTCTATCCATCATTTTCGTGAATGTCATCCTGAGCGAAGGATCTCAGCCGTTAGCACCGGCACGATCTCAACCAACCTGCTCGCGAAAAATCCCGACGCGCATCCCTCAAACCAACACGCACCGCGCTCCATGCTCGGTGCCCGCATCTCGCATCTCCGGCACGCGTTTCACACACTCTTCAACGCGCACGGCGCAGCGCGGCTCAAACGCGCACCCAGGCGGCAGCGCCGTCAACTGCGGCACCGTCCCCGGTATTGGCGCGAGCTTCCCGCGTTCCAGCGTCGGCGATGCCGCCAGCAATCCTTGTGTATAAGGATGCCGCGGCGCTCGCAGCACTTCGCCGACCGGCCCTTCCTCCACGATGCGTCCGGCGTACATTACTGCAACGCGATCTGCGACCTGCGCGACGACTCCTAAGTCGTGCGTGATGAACAGTAGCCCGAGCCGAAGCTCACGTCTGAGTCGATCGAGCAAATCCAGGATTTGTTTTTGCACGGTCACGTCGAGCGCGGTCGTAGGCTCATCCGCGATTAATAAACGCGGGCCACCCGCCAACGCCATCGCGATCATCGCGCGCTGCCGTAATCCGCCCGAGAGTTGATGCGGAAACTGTGCCGCGCGGACTTCGGGCTCGGGCACCGCCGCGCGGCGCAACGACTCGATCATTCGCCGTCGTACTTCCCCGTTTGCCAATTTCGGCTCGTGCGCACGGACTGCCTCTTCAATCTGCGCACCGACGCGCATCACCGGATTGAGCGCCGTCATCGGCTCCTGAAATACCATTGCGATATCGCGCCCGCGCACCGCGCGCCATTGCATTTCGGTCAGCCGAGTCAAGTCCGTTGCACTCCCTCGTTCGCTCGCTTCGATTCGCGCTTCGCCCTTCACACGCGCGCCGAGCGGCAGGAGTCCCATCATCGCCAGCGCCATCATCGTCTTGCCGCTGCCGGACTCGCCGACCAATCCGACGGCTTCGCCTTCGGCGATGCGCAGCGACACTTCGTTCACCGGCCGCACCCAACCCGCTGGCGTCGGCAACTCGACGATCAGGTCACGCAGTGTCAACAAATCCGACATGCAAAGATGATACGCACGAACGCACACGCGTTGAACTTTCTCTCGTCAAGCCCGCACGAGAGAGTTATACAGTTCGTGATGACCGCAATTCAGTGTCCAAGGTGTGGCGGCGAAGCGGCTGGCGCGAGAGGCGTCTGGAGCGACAAGAAACCGTATTGCCCGGCGTGCGGCTGGAATGTCGATCGCGCGAACACACTCGGCGGCAAGAATCAAAAGGTGCTCGCGATCTACTTTGTGGCCATCGCGGCTTTTCTCACAGCGATCGGTGTTTCGTCGGGCGGCTCATCGAATACTCATTGGGGCAGGTTCGTGGCATTCGGATTCGTATTGCTGTGCTTGGCCCTCATTTCATGGCGCCGAGCGAAGTCCCAGAAATCTGTGCAAGCTGCGGGGGTCGTGACGTTACCCGCTGCCAAGGTCGCAAGCGCGCCCGCGAACGCGGCGTCTCCCAACTACGAGCGTCTGCTGATGCTGAGACGGCCGCGCGCCATCCGATTGAAAACGTCGATGGGCATGTTCGTGATCGTTTACGCACTCCTCTTGGGAGGCGTCGGGTATGGCGTCGCTCTCGTCGCCGCGAGAGGAGGAACCAAAGCCGGCTTCCACAGCCTGTTTCCCAATGTCTTTCCGCTGACGATGTTCGGATTGATTTGGGCGATTGTCGCCGCCACGATGTTTCATTCGATTGTGAGAGATCGAGGTCTTCTGATCGACGGCGAGATCGCCATCGGCACCGTCACATCGCAGTCGTACGCCGGCGGTGAAAATCGTGAGAGCAGAATCGTCTACGAATTCAAGGACGTTGCAGGCCGCACGTTTTCCGGTAAATCCACCGACCGCACCCGCAAAATTTTCGAAGAGATGCAGACGCCGGTCTTCTACGATCCGGCAAATCCCAGTAGAAACATCGCGCTCGTCGGCGCAACCTACGATGTGGTGGACGCCTAACGCTTCTCGAGGGGAAGGACGAACTTCAATGCAGTGTGCGTCGGCGAAAATCCGACTACCTTCACATCCTTCAGTCCGGTTTTTCTGCCGGCTCCGATGACGTCCGTTTCCGTAATCTCTTTCTTGCCTTTTGGGTAGACGATCCAAAGACCGGCGGCGCCTTTCACGGATTTCGCGATCTTGGCAACATCGCTGAGCCCCTTCGATGACTCGACCGCGACAAAGATCAGTTCAGAGTCCGCAGCAATCTTTCCCTTGGCGACATTGTTCGTCGCGACGCTGAGTTCCCTCTCAAAGGTGTCGTCGAACTGGCCGACCAACGAAACCTGCATCGCACTCTTGACTCCCAACTTTTCTGCGCGCGATTTCGGATGCAGAATTTTCTCTGCCCATTTCTCCGCCGCTGGCCCAAGCTCAAGCACGGCCGGGCCTTCCTCGGTATGAAATCGCAGCTCGCCGTCTACCGCTTTCACCGACTTCACGATGTCCGCGAACGCGAATTTCAACCGCTTCGACCCATCCACCGGCCGAAAAATAATCTCCGCAGTCTCGAGCATCGCCTCGCCCTCGATCCGCCGCTTCGCAATTCGTAACGTCGATTCGCGTTCCTGTCCCATCGCTCAATCTCCGATCTGCGGCTTCTCTCCAAAGTGTTGCGCCAGCCCCGTTAAATACTTGTTCATCTCGCTCGTATATCCGATGAAGTAGCGCGCGATGAATCGAAAGAATGGATTGCTCACGTATCCATTCTCCGTAATTCGCAGCGTCGAACCGTCCGGCGCCGGCGCAACGTCAAACGTCCACGTGCCGCCGAACGGCAGGTCGCTCGCCATCCCTCGCACCAGTCTTCGCGGCGGATCCATCAACGTCGTTTCGAACGTCATCTTCCCTGCCGTTGTGTTCTCCGAATGCACCGGCAATCCATTCTTGTCCGGCAATCGCGTCACGCTCTTCAATCCGATCCGCCACGACGGCATCGCATCGATATCGGTCAGCGCTTCCCACACCTTCTCTGGCGGGACCTGATAGCGCCCCATTCGCGTCGCCATGTGGTCTCGCGGCAGCATCAGCCCTAACACCCAAATCACCGCCGCAATCCCAATGAGTGCGAACAGCACTCGCAACGGCCACTTTAACGCAGTCATCGCCCTCACCTCGTTCCACTCCATCCCATACCACATTTCGCGGCCGCATCGGTAAGCAAGGACGCGCGGCATCGCTCCGACACAAAATCCACAACACTTTCTCTCTTCTAGAAATTTTTAAGAACTCCGCGCCCTCCTTCTTCTCCTCCTCTCAATTCCGATGCTCTAAAATATTTGTTCGTCCCCATGGCCACCGCCGTCACAACCAGCAAAGTCGATTGGAGAGTCATCTGGGCCCAGCGCGGCTTCCGCTACTTCTCGGTGGCGATGTTCGTCTCGCTCTTCGGCAGCGGTCTGAATTTCACCGCCGTCAGTTGGTACATTCTTTCGGCCACGCATTCGACGGTCGCCGTCAGCATGCAGGTCGTCGTCGTCACCCTGCCGGGACTCTTCGTCCCGTTCCTCGGCGGCGTCCTGATCGACCGCTACGACCGCCGCTACCTCGGCATCATGCTCGACATCGCGCGCGGCCTCGCCGTGCTCACCATCGCCTACCTGGCGTGGCAGGGCCACCTCGACATCTGGCACCTCTACGTGATGACGATGATCACCGGCACAGGCTCCGCGATGTACTGGGCGTGCGTCAACGCTCTCGTCCAGGAAGTCATGCCCGCAAATCAATTCACCGGCGCCAACGCCGCCGTCCTCATCGGCGTGCAGAGCGGGATGTTGATGGCGGGCGCTTTCGTCGGCTTCATCTACGACTCGATCGGCATCGCCGGCATCCTCGCGATCGACGGCGCGACATACGTCGTCTCCGCTTTCTGTCTCTACCAGATGCGCCGCGGCTACGTCTCCCCGCGCCCACGCTACGCAAAAGTGTCCGGCCCATCCCGATCCCGTGAATATTCCGAAGCAACCGAAGCAACCGCGCTCGCGCTCGAATCCGGCGGAAATCCCGAAGTCTCCGAAGCCGGTCTCTCACTCTCGGTCTACGCCGATCTCAAAGAAGGCTTCGCCTATCTCAAAAAGCAGCCGCAAGTTCTCGCGCTCGGCATCACCCACGCCACGATGATGGCCGGCGTCGTCAGCGCCAACGTCATTCTCGTCGCTCTCGCCAACGACGTTCTTCACGCCGGCGCTCGCGGCCTCGGCTATCTCGAAGGCGGCTGGGCCATCGGAGCGATCAGCGGCGGCCTGCTCGCCAGCCAGCTCAGCGACAAGCTGCGCATGTCTTTTTACGTCGGCTGCATCGCCGTGCTCTGCGCCGGCCATATCGTCGTCCCGTTCGTCGCCTTCGTCGTCGGCGCCGTCACCATTCAAGCCGTCTTCGGATTCTGCCGCGCCGTCTCCGGCGTCGTCGCGCAATCCACATTGATGGCGATCGTCCCGCGCCATTTCATGGGCCGCACCCAATCCTCGATCGCGATCGTCACTACAATTCTGCAAGTCCTGATGAGCATCGCCCTGGGCTGGGTGGCTCAACGCTTCAGTCTCTTCGCCGGCTTCAGCCTTCTTGGCCTGATGTACGCCGGAGCCGGTGCCTTTGCCACTCGTGCCCGCGCCCTCCTCGTCGAAAATTCCTAGCTCAATCGTGCTCCTCGATCCTAGCGCTCCGTGAATTCCGAACTCTGTGTCCTCTGCGAACTCTGTGGTGAATCCTCTTCTTCCCTCCCCTATCCAACCGTATAATTCCCGCATGAAAAAATCCTCGCTCGCCGTCCTCCTCACACTCTGCGCCTGTGCGTGTAATCAACAACCGCAACAACCCGCCGCGTCGCCATCCGACGCTCACGTCAAAGCGCTCGCCGACACCTATCTCGCCGCCTATTTCGAACGCAACCCCGAGCTAATCACGCAGTTCGGCATCCCCGGCCACCGCCAGGACAAACTCACCGACAACTCGCTCGACGCTCTCAAAGCCTGGCAAGCCCGCGAAGACGCCTGGCTCGCCGAAGCAAAACGAATCGACCCCGCCACCATCAGCGCCCCGCCGCTTCGCGCCACCTACGCGATTCTCCGCGAATCACTCGAAGGCCCCATCGCTCTCCGCGCCTGCCACAACGAGCTCTGGACCGTCAGCCAATTCGTCAACGCCTGGCAAGTCGAAGACGGCTACCTCGTCACGATTCAGCCCGTCGGCACCGACGACGCCCGCAAGGACGCCCTCGCGCGCTGGAGCTCGCTCCCGAAATTTATCGACAACGAAATCTCCAATCTCCGCGAGGGCATCAAGCAGGGCTACACCGCGCCAAAAGGCAACGTCCGCATCACCATCGACCAGTTCAACTCGCTCCTCGCCGGCCCGATTTCTGCGTCTCCATTTGACTCACCTTCAACACGCGACAAAGATCCCGAATTCAAAAAATCCTACGACGCCATCGTCAAGGAACAAATAAACCCTGCGCTGAAAAAATATCGCGACTTCCTCGTCAAGGAATATCTCCCCGCCGCGCGCGAATCCATCGCTGTCTCCGCCAATCCCAACGGCGCCGCCTGTTACGACGCCACCGTGCGCTTCTTCAGCACGCTCCCCGTCCCCGCCGATCAAGTCCACCAGACCGGCCTGAAGAAAGTCGACGAAATCGCCGCCGAAATGAAAGACATCGCCGAAAAATCCTTCCACACCAGCGACGTCCCGGCGCTCCTCAAAAAGCTCAGCACCGACAAACAATATCTATTCAAGGATCGCGCCGCCCTGATCGCCTATTCGCAAGCCGCACTCGCGCGCGCGAAAGAAAAAGCTCCCGCCGCCTTCGGCCTCTGGCCGAAAGCCGATGTCGTCATTCAGCCTTACCCGGCATTCCGCGAGAAAAACGGCCCCAACGAATACAACTCGCCCGCCGAAGACGGCAGCCGCCCCGGCGTTTTCTTCATCAACGCCTCTCACGCC
>Ga0206971_10157_pt1 | contig 24223 bp, 25 predicted proteins | sample Alteio_BWOrgHeat_85_FD_152917 | JGI IMG/M metagenome (GOLD analysis project Ga0206971, IMG submission 152917) | Enriched cells from forest soil in Barre Woods Harvard Forest LTER site, Petersham, Massachusetts, United States -... | ecosystem: Environmental > Terrestrial > Soil > Temperate forest >...
GCGGTCGTGGAAACCCGCGTCGGCGGACATTTTTCATTTGGATGGGATCACGGGCCGGAGCGGGTCCAGGCCTTCTCTCCACGCGAATTTGTGAGCTTCAATTGGCATTACCGGGGGGAACAAACGCTGGTCACCTTCGCCGTCGAAGCCACCACCGATCCCAACCAGACGCGTGCGCGTATCCGTCATGTGGGTTTTCCGCCGGAGGATAAATCAACGCTTTGGAGCTATTATGAAGGCTGGCTGACATTTCTGCATCTTCTCGGCTTGGCTCTGATTACGGGAGAGCCCAGAAACTCCTGGTATGGGAATGTGGGAGATGTAAAATAAAAGGACAGGAGGGCGTTCGATGAAAACATGGGTACCTTTGGCAGTGGCGGCAGCGATCGTGTTCTCACCCGTCGCGGGTTGGTCGGATTTGCCCGTTCAGGTGAAGTGGTTGGGAAGCGGCGGGTGGGGATACAACAGCGCCTACTGTTCTCTCTATGACACCAAAACCGTGAAGAGTATTCGCGGGACCGTAATCACCGTGGACACCATTACCCCCATGCCCGGTATGACCGAAGGCGTCGAGCTGCAGCTTCAGACCAAGCAGGGAAATGTGTCGGTGCATCTCGGGCCGCGCTGGTATGTGGAAAATCAGGATATCGATCTTGAGCCGAAGGATATGGTCGAGGTAACAGGGTCCTTCATCAACTGTGCCGGCCAGCGCATTCTGGCGGCCGCCAAAATCCGGAAGGGCGATCAGGTCATTCGACTTCGTGACGCCAAAGGCATTCCGCTCTGGTCTGCTTGGCATGACGAGAAATCCAAGTAACATGAAAATTAACTTTCTCGCCGGCATAGCCCTTCTGCTAGCGTCTGTGAGCGAAGGCAGTCAGGCCGCCTACCACATCATTCAAAGAGTTCCGGTCTCCGGCGACGGGGGCTGGGATTACGTGACCTGCGACAGCCAGGCGCGCCGGCTTTATATCTCGCACAGCACGCAGACGCAAGTGATGGACATCGACAAGCTCACGGTCGTTGGGCAAGTGCCGGCAACAAATGGCGTGCACGGCATCGCGCTGGCTCCGGAGTTGGGACGAGGATTTATCAGCGCCGGGCGTGACAACCAAGTTGTGATTTTTGATTTGAAAACATTCAAATCCCTCGGGACGGTGAAGACCGGCGACCATCCCGACGCGATCGTCTATGATCCTGCCTCGCAGCGGGTTTTCGCCTTTAATGGCGGTTCGCAAAGCGCGACCATTTTTAACGGGGCGACAGGAGAACTCCAGGTCACCTTACCTTTGGGCGGAAAGCCCGAATTCGCTGTCGCCGACGGCCATGGGTCGGTTTACCTCGACCTTGAAGACAAAAGCGAAATTGTGAAAATTAATACGCGTGCCATGAACATCGACGCGCGCTGGCCAACCGCTCCATGCGAAGAGCCCTCCAGTATCGCCATGGATGTAAGCACGAACCGATTGTTTGTGGGTTGCGAGAATAAGCGGATGGTGATCGTGAATGCGGCCACCGGGAAAATCATCAAGACCGTTCCCATCGGCGAGCATGTGGACGCAACCGTTTTTGATCCTCAGGCCAAAGTCGCCATTAGTTCCAATGGCGACGGCACACTAAGCCTCGTCCCTGAAACGTCCGCCGACGTGTATGGCGACGTTCAAACCGTCGCCACCGAGCGTGGCGCGCGGACTCTGGCGCTCGATCTCGCCACGCACCGGCTGTTTCTTCCGATCGCTTCTTTCGGTCCTCCGGAAAAACCCACGGCCGATCATCCGCATCCCCGGCCGTCGATTGTTCCCGGTTCCTTCGCCATTCTTGTTGTCGCTCCATGACCAAAGGCCGGCTGGAGGCGTTTAGCGACGGCGTGATCGCGATTCTGATCACCATCATGGTTCTGGAATTGCGTGTCCCACCCAGACCGGACGTTGCGGCGCTCCTGCCTTTGTGGCCCGTCTTTTTGAGTTATGTCCTCAGTTTTATCTTTCTAGGTATCTATTGGAATAATCATCATCATCTGATGCAGGCGGTCCGCGTCGTGAATGGCCGCGTCCTCTGGGCGAACTCTCACCTTTTGTTCTGGCTATCCTTGATTCCGTTCACAACGGCCTGGATGGGGGAAAATCATTTTGCGCCGGCGCCTGTAGCTTTGTACGGGGTGAACCTTGTGTGCGCGGGTTGTGCCTACTTCATTTTGACGCGAGTACTTCTGGCAGTGCATGGGCCAAGTTCATTATTGGCCCGGGCGGTGGGCACCGACAGCAAAGGAAAAATATCCGTGGTGATGTACGCCTTGGCCATTCCCATGGCCTGTCGAATGCCGGCACTGGCTTGTGGTCTCTACGGTGCGGTTGCAATTATGTGGTTGATTCCAGACCGAAGGATCGAGAAGGTTCTGCTTACGGCTGACGAATGAAGGCCGCCAGATCATGGAGCCGGAACACCTGCCCTCCGGCGCTCCAGTCTCCGTCAATAATTTCCTGAATTTTTACGAGGCTGTCCACCGGTGGGAGGTCGCGTCCAACAACCTCGGACAAAACCTTGGCCACTCCCGCTGCCAGACGTTTTCTACGGCGGTCGTTCAAGGCGCCCTGAGGCAAATCGATTTCCACGAGGAAACGCAAAAACGAGCTCGCCACGCCGCCTACCGCCCAGGTTCCCTTCGGCATCTCGTGCAAAATCACCCAGGTGACCGCGCGCGCTTTGGGCGTGTCCGGCGCCCCTTCGCCGCGCAAGACCGCGCGCGTCAGCCCCTCAAAGAGCTTCTTCTTCTGAGGTTCGTTGAGCGCCCCTTCAGGGACGTAAACATGCAGGACGGGCATTGTACACCTATGTATCCCCGGTCCTCCGCGAAGTCAACCTCTTCGCAAATAGTTTAAAATTGTCAAATGAAGACTCGTCCGAACGTCTACAGCACGCCGAGTCCATGGGATCTCGTGGCTGACGGCTATGCGCGAACGACCATGCGCGTCCTGGGGCAGTATTCCGAGGAAGCCATCAAGATGGCTAACCTCGCGCGCGGAACCTCTGTGCTGGATGTTGCCTGCGGACCTGGAACGCTTTCGCTCCTCGCCGCCAAAAAAGTATCGGAAGTAAAAGCGATCGACTTCTCCAGGAGGATGTTGTCGATTTTTAAGTCGCGTCTGAAATCGAATTCTCTTCCACACGTGAAGGTTTTTCAGGGCGACGGGCAGGCATTGCCGTTTAAAAACGAATCCTTCGATGCGGCCTTTTCCATGTTCGGGTTGATGTTCTTCCCGAACCGACCCAAAGGCTTTGCCGAGCTCTATCGAATGCTCAAGCCCGGCGGTCGCGCGGTAGTATCCAGCTGGGCGCCCATTTCACGCTCTCCATCGATGAAAGCCATGTTCGGGGCGCTTCGCGCGATGAACCCGGATCTCCCGGAGCCGCAAAAGGCGATGAAATCTCTCGAGAATCCAAAAGTGTTTAAAGAAGAGATGTCCGGCGCGGGCTTTAAGGATGTGCGGATCATCGCCGTGCGTAAGCCCTTCCCCACAACCTCCGTCAAAACGTATTGGACGATGATGGTCGACGGCAGCGCCCCGATCGTCATGCTCCGCAAAAAGCTCGGCGAAAAAACCTGGAAGGAGCGGGAGAAACTGGCGCTCGACTATCTCGCCAAACACTGGCCGTCTTTTTCCGGCCGCCTCACTTCGGATGCCTGGCTGGGGGTTGGCACCAAGCTGGGAACCAAAACCATTTATACGGAAGTTAGTAAAGTTAGCAAAATCTTATAAATCACGATAACTTTGCTATAGATCGGTAGGACGATGCGGGCCCTGCCAGGGGGACTTAGTTTAGAAAGTCCATTGAAGCGCAATATAGCGAGTAAAGGTCTCGGGGCCGGAAAAATCTCTGCCTGCTGAAAAGAGCAGATGGTAATGGTCGCCAAAGTTCACTTGGCCTCCGGCCGTAAAGCCGGTTCCGGTTGGTCCATCCACCGTTTCGATGTCCCGGTGAAAAATCTCCGCGCCCAGGGTTAATGCCTTCGATAAATCCCGCTGAAGCAGCCAGCCGACAAAACTGCCGTCGCGATGGCCTGCTCCCGGATTGATCCAATACCCGCCGCCGCCGTAGCTGGTCCATGGTCCCCAGCTTTTCTGGATCCAGAGCGGAATGTACACCTGGGCGTTCCCATTTCCAAGACTCCGGTCGGAGTCTCCCGTGGGCGCTTCGATAAGGGGATAAACGGCGAACTGGGGGCAGCATTCCGTTTCTTGGATAAACCGGTACTTCGCCCCGAATTCCGTATCCCCAAAACCATAGGCGGTGGGCTCGCCGGCAGGATGGTCGAACGCCGCCGCCGGCTGAATGTGCAGCTGCAGATTTGGGTAGGCGCCGTAATTGAATTCCATGTGAGGCGCGGTGCCCGAACGGTCCAAGGCCGTTTTTATATATTGCGAGGCCAGATAAATTTCCCAATGGCGGTAGTCGACGGGCACAGGGTCGTCCGTAAAAAATGGAGGGCCAGCGAAAACGGACGCGGGGGCCAGGCCTAGAAGCAGCAAAACGCTCACCCAATGTACTCTGCCAAGCCCCATAGTTTTTATTGTAGCAGGGCTCTCATATACGGGAAGAAAACCATAAGATAAAATACGTCAGTTCGGAGTACAGAGCGGGGCGGGCCCGAAGCACGGTCGGCAAAAAATAAGAAGGAGGCTTTCATGAACGGAGCTTACTGGCATATTGCAACAAACCACATCCCTGTCATCGCAATGCCTTTTATTTTCTTTCTTTTGTTGGGCGGCCTCGTTCGCAAGAGCCAGGATGTGATTAAGGCGAGCTATGTGGCGGCCATCGTGGTCGCGCTCATCACCATTTTTGTCTGGAAGACGGGTGGCCCTGCCGCGCATGTCGTCCGTGGGCTTCCGGAAATTCAGCGCGCGGATATTCATGAACATGCGGAAGCAGCCGACTTCGGACTCTGGGCCGCGGAAATCGTCGGAGCGCTGGGATTGATCGGGCTATGGATGGGCCGGAGAGGGAATTCTTCGACTCGCTGGGGAATTTTCGTCCTGGTTGTCGCGCTATGGGCCTCGACGGTGGAAGCGCGCGTCGCGCACCTCGGCGGCTTAATCCGCCATTCTGAAATCCGTGCAGCTCCCGCAGTCGCCCCCAGCTCCGCAACCCCGCTTTAGAATTTTTGGAGAGGGCTCTGAGGCCCATCGCATCGAAGGTCTTTTGGACCCACAAAATGGGCCGCCAACGTCATCTAGATGTAACAGTTAATTCTTACACTTAAATGATCCATTATGGCGAAAAAAATTCTCGAATTCACCGTCTTGAACTGGAAACCGGTCACAAAATGCGGTTGCATTGGTGTTAAGGTCTTTTCGATCGGAATCGCCATCGTATTGGCGCTGGGCGCCATTCGTTTGCCGAATGAGTCTAATGCCCGTCCAAATCAACTTGCTGATGCGTACGGTACTGAAGCTTTGGCCGAACAACCATCTGCCGCCGACTTTTTCCCGGCGACAGTAAACCGCAAATCAGCTGCCAGGAAAATTAATCGCCAGCTCAGACGCACTCGCCGTCAATGGATTTCAACTGGGGTCAAGGGAGCCATTGTCTCTGGGCTCGCCTACCTGCCAATTCCGCTCTTTGCACAGGCTAATGTGAACGCTCTAGACGAACGTTTCCAAGCGCAGTTGGATTACTTCTTGAGCCAAGCGACGATCCAGCCGTTGTCTAACATGGAAACAATAGGCTATTGGCTGCAGGAGGGCTTTAGTCCCGCGGATGCGCAAAAGGGCGTTGCGTGGTACAAAACCTTTAAAGCGACCATCGCCAAGAGGCTGACAGACATGGGGACGTCGATAAACGACATCGATGAGCCCATGCTTGTGAGGCTTTATAAATGGCACTTGCAGGGACAATTTGCCGTCCAAGCTTTGCGTCAATCTCCCGATGAGAAACGGCTTGTCGCCTTTCTGACCAGCATGTTGCCCCTGCTGGCTCAAGAATATCGATTCTGGCGCGTTGATAGAAACCCTCCCCATGAGATGTTTCTACTCAAAATCGCCTCCGAGGCAACCGCGTTATTGCCAAAAAATGAGTCTGCAGTGGGTCGGGCCTTCGTCGCCCTGGTTCAACAGCTCTCTCCAAATGTATTGCGTCGAGAAACGAACATCATCGATAAGCTCCAGACAGATCTCGTTCGAGAGGCATATGCTCGGGATCTATTGATCTATGTGGATTTTGGTCAATTTGAGTTCAATCTTTATAGAAGGATTGTCTTCAGATCTCCTTTCATATTTGATTTTGGACCCCAGCAAACAGTGCTTGTGGAATATTTCGAGGAGCTAATGTCTGCTCATCCGCTTTATGGATTCGTCACGAAGCTGCCCGACGGCAGATCTCTCGTCGTGTATGCCGGCTCGGCCGATCACGATGCTCAAACGGCGATCCAAATGCGCGACGGTGAGTTGGATATGGGAGCCGGCGTTCGCCGGATTATGGAGTATGAGTGGAAAGGCGCCACCGAAGAATCCATGAAGCCGATTATTGAATGGGGAACGATCGCGCATGAAACGGGACATGCTTGGAGAAATTTCGTTCCAGTGATGGAGGTCGCCAATCCTGACTTCATGTCGCGAATCGGTATTCGAAATGAGCCGGCCATGAGCGGAATATCCGGCCGGTTTAAACCGATCGATTGGGGACGATTTGGAAATGAATTGACCGGGTACCTTTGGCAAATGGCCTATTCACCCAAACCGCTTTACGAGTTCTATGAGATTCTTTATAACCTGGAGCCTCAATTCCACGAACGAGCCGAAGCCAAAGTAGCCGATTGGATTGCTCGAGGAATGATTCTGGCGCTGGCCGACAAGCTGGGAGGCAGCGTAAAAGCTGAAGGCCTGGAACTCTTAGCTCAAGAAGAGTTTCTTCAACGGCAAAAGGTTTTGGACTGGCTCCAGGGAGTGATGAAAGCCGAGCCAAATCCGGATAAGTTGCATGACTTGATGCGTGAGGCGGCAAAATGGATATTCAGCCAGTCCTACTATACTCCAGACGCGCGGCCGGCCGAGATGCCTAAAGAACTGGTCCCTCGGAAACTAGTTGGCTCTCAAAAACCCTTGTCCACACGGCAAGAATGGTTCGCCATGATCACCGGTCACATAAATATCCGGACGCCGCTCCCCCCGACGCGCCCCGCACTCCGAGCAGGCGCCTAAAGCCACCTCATTTTCTTTCTCTGACAGATCCAGCGGTTCCTGAATTTGGTTAAATGAGAAACCATCGCAGGGGAACCGTAAAATGGAAAGAACCCGCCCGGATTTAAAGTAAATTGGTTTTGGGTTGGCGACGTTAAAGCAGGACTCGGGTTTGAAGTGATCAATGACAAGATATCCAAGATTGTTCTCGGCGAAGCGCCCAGTGAAAGTAAAGAGCCAATCATTGGAAGTCCAGCTCGCTAATTGAAACATGTAAACTCACGGGATCGGATGCAGCAAAGCATTTTGATAGTTTCTTTTTCCAATCTCACGGACATATTGAATAGCCATGGTTAACAATAAACTGGCACAACCTTCCAGTCTGGCACAGTTGACACTCTATTTTCTCAAGCTGGGAACAATTGGTTTTGGCGGGCCTATTGCACTGGCTGCTTATATGGAGCAGAATTTAGTCGAGAAGCGAAAATGGATCACAGAAACGGACTATAAGCAGGGTCTGGCTCTCGCGCAGTTGGCTCCCGGTCCTCTCGCCGCTCAACTCGCCATTTATCTGGGATATGTGCATAGCGGCATCCTTGGGGCCACGCTTGTCGGGCTCGCCTTCATCCTGCCCTCGTTCATTATGGTTCTCGCTCTCTCAGTCGCCTACGTCCAATTCGGCGGCTTGAGGTGGATGCAGGCTTTGTTCTATGGCATTGCCGCCGCTGTCATAGGCATTATTGCCCGGTCCGCTTATAAGCTCACCAAGCGAACCATCGGTAAAAAGCGCCTTCTTTGGATCATCTACGTCGCCATGGCGCTCATCACCGCAATAACTCGGAGTGAAATCGTGTGGCTTTTTATCTTGTCCGGCTTCGTTGCGGTGGCGGTCTATGCCCCGCCTCGTTGGATGGCGGCCCGAGCTTTTTCTTTTTTGCCGTGGTTCGGACTGATGGCGCCCCAAGGAAAACCTCCCGTTGATCACGGCACGCTCTGGAAGATTCTCATCTACTTTGCCAAAGCCGGGGCTTTTGTTTTTGGGAGCGGACTCGCGGTTGTTCCATTCCTTTATGGGGGTGTAGTAAAAGATTTCCATTGGCTGACGGAAAAACAATTTATCGATGCCGTCGCCGTGGCGATGATCACGCCGGGTCCCGTTGTCATCACGGTGGCTTTTATCGGCTACCTTGTAGCGGGCTTTGCCGGATCTTGCTTAGCGGCTTTGGGCATTTTTGTCCCTGTGTACCTATTCGTCATCATTCCCGCGCCTTGGTACCGCAAATATGGGGCGACGCCCAAAATCGCGGCATTTGTTGAAGGCGTGACGGCGGCGGCGATCGGAGCCATTACGGGAGCCGTCTATGTCATCGGAGGTGGGGCTATCCGCGACGTTCCGACGGCGCTAATTGCGCTCGGGTCGCTCCTGATTTTGATTTACACAAAGATACCCGAACCGATTCTGGTTTGTGCAGCTGGGTTCATGGGACTTCTTCTTTTTAAAGGATAAAGGGGGCTGAACGATGAAAAAAATAATTGGCTGTTTATTGTTGATGACAAGCGTTTTATGGGCCGCCGGCAATAGTTTCGACACGGTGAAGATTGAACAACTCACAGGCTTGAAAGGCGTCTTGAATGAAAAGGCCGGTGTTTTTAAGGTCAGCTATCCGCGTTCCGATCTTCATGTGATGTCCAATGGCGTAACGATTACGCCTCCCATGGGGCTCACCGCCTGGGCTGCCTTTACGAAAATGGGCGACAAAGACATGGTGATGGGCGATATTGTGATGACGGAAGATCAGGTCAATCCGGTGATGAGTGCCGCGCTCGACAATGGGCTCGACGTCACGGCCCTGCATAACCACTTCTTCTGGGATCAGCCGAAGATTATGTTCATGCACATCAGCGGAATGATGGACGAACCGACACTGGCCGCGGCGGTCGGAAAAGTGTTCTCCAAATTAAAAGAAACCCAGGGAAGTAGGGGCGAGACCGTTCATGCCGATCTCGATCCGGCAAAGACGACCCTCGACCCCAAGAAGATCGAGCTGATTTTCGGCGCGCCAGGAGACTTCAACAAAGGCGTTTATAAATGGACGTGGGGCAAAACCACCAAGATGGCAGGTCAGGAGATGGGTAATGCCATGGGCGTCAATACCTGGGTGACCTTTATTGGAAGTGATGAGACGGCTCTTGCGGATGGAGATGTCGCCATGTATGAGTCAGAAGTTACGGGAGTTCTCAAAAGCCTGCGCCATGCCCATTTCAACATCGTGGCAATCCATAATCACATGACGATGGAGGATCCGCGCGTGATCTTTTTACATTTCTGGGCCATCGGCCCGGCCCAGGATCTGGCCCGTTCGTTGAAAGCGGCTATGGATACGCAAAAGAAGTAACGTCCTTGTGGCGACGATGTACGGATCCACGACCAAAAGTTAAAATGAGTCCACACAAATTTTGGAGGAATGGCCGAGTCCCCCCCAGACGCCCGGCGGGCCCGCCAGTTGTCTGGCGACCTACCGCACCTGTTCGACGGGAAAAGTATGACTGAGTTTGACGGAGTAAGTTGCAAATTGACGGTTAGGTCGTAAATGAAGTCGTATACGGTTGTAAAACTAAAGGAACTTATGAAACCTCAGAAATTAAGGATTGATCGGCGATCCGCCGCACCCGTATACCCTCTTGCTGCGAAGCTAATTACGTTGCTTTTGTTATTCATATTGTCTGGTAAATCTTTTGCGGAAAATCTCTTTCCGATCTTGAAGGATGGTCGGTGGGGATATATCGACAAAACCGGCAAAATTGTAATCCAGCCGCAGTTCGAAAAGGCTACAGAATTTTTTGAAGAATTGGCTCCAGTCAGACTAGGAGGTAAGTGGGGATATATCGATAAGTCAGGTCAGTGGGAAATCCCCGCTCAATTTTCTGCAGCTCTTCATTTTCGAGAAGGAATCGGGCTCGTTGCTCGGAAGTCCGGATTTGAAAATGTAAAGCAACCTCTTATGAGCCCCGCCGAAGAAGCTGAGGATCGCCTGATGGCAGACTATGTCAGCATTTATCATGGCCTAGGATTTGGCGCTTACCATAATGTGGTTCCTGCATTGGATGATGACGGATTTATTGGAAGCAAATATCGTAAAGCGCAATTTGCGTATATAGATAAACACGGCAAAGTGATTTTCGACATGGTTGCTGATTATGCGTGTAAATTTCACGAGGGACTTGCTGCAGTGAGTATTGATGAGAAAGCTGCCTATATCGATCTTTCAGGAAAAATCGCTCTTCAAACCCAATATAAGTATGCGGACAGTTTTCTTCATGGTTTAGCCCGCGCACAACCGAATGCAGGGGGAAAGTGGGGCTACATTGGCAAAACTGGGGAGTGGTCCATCAAGCCGCAATTTGATGAAGCGGGACCTTTTCAGGATGATGTCGCCATGGTTAATATTCATAGCGCTGCATTTAACGGTGCGATGCAAAAGGCCCAGGCAGAATTGAAAGGCCAAACTTCGTCCAGCGGAAAGATGGAAATAATAGCGAGTCGCCCTGTTAAAAATTCACCTCCATTTTGTATCGATACCAGTGGACAAAAAGTAGATGGACCTATTAACAACAGATGTAAAACCATAATTGATGGGATATCTCTGGTGAGGCATCTTTCCGCAGATGGCAAATCCACAAAATACGGATATGCAGATGCTTCAGGAAAAATCATCATTCAGCCCCAATTTGACGAAGCAGAAGAATTCCATAATGGACTAGCAGCCGTGAGAATTGGACGGGTTATGCATGAAGTAAACGGCCGGTTGGTTAAGAACACGGATAGCAAGCTCGGCTATGTGAATGAATCTGGAGAATATGTATGGAATCCAACGAATTGAGTTCGACAGATATCACAGAGTTTTACTTTAAGTAAGCAACGCACGATTTTGGAGGGATAGCCGAGTCCCGCCAGACGTCCGGCGGGCCCGCCAGCGACTTAGTGGCGGGAAAAGCATTGTACGGGAAACCGTCCGCCTGACGTTTTGCGGACGAATCCCCATGAAAGTTGGAATCTAATCGAGTAAGATTTTAACGAAGCGAGACCGAGCGAAATGTGGAAGTTCCCGTTGGCGGAGGGATGGCCGAGTGGTTTAAGGCGCCTGTCTTGAAAACCAATAAACCGGCCAACCTACTGCACCTGTTCGTCGGTCCTAGTATGACTGATATAGATGCTGTAAGCTGTAAATTGACCGTTTGGTTGTAAACGAAGTCGTATGAAGTTGTAAATGGAGATGCAATGTCCCTTGGCAAAGATTACAAGGTCAACTTAGTCATTGAGTCATCGAGCAAATACAGGGATTATTTGCCGGAAATCACATTTGAATATGCGACGGTTTGCGATAACATCGCCTATCATTTTTCGTACTTGGAATATCTTTACCAGCTTCGTAAACAGATACCACTACCAAGCTACAAGGTGATTGATTCCCTGCGAATCAAAACGATTATTGCTGAATTGGCAAGTATTGCCGAAGTCCTGCTGTTTGATGCGCTTGGGAACTTACAGGTGAACGGAAAATGGGGAAAAGAAACATGGTTTCACATTAAGCCGGAAGCCAAACTCTCTTGGATGTTAGAGTTGGCAACGCATTACAAAGTTTTGCCGGAGAAATTAGCGAAACGTCTTTATAAACTCGCCGACCTTCGGAACAAGATCCATTTGACTCATGGAAAACGTGATCCATATTTGTTTGACAATCAATTACTGACTAACTCGCAAGAATCTATCGAAGAACTGTTCAAACACTTTGTTCAACATAGATGGCGCGGAGTTTTTAAGCCAAATGGGAACGTTGATGGTATGCGATTCCCATGGAATTAAATTTTGGAGGGATGGCCGAGTGGTTTAAGGCGATGCTCTTGAAAAGCATTGTACGGGAAACCGTACCGGGGGTTCGAATCCCTCTCCCTCCGTATTTTGTTCCGGGTCCGTACTGGAGACATAGGTAACACTTGATACCGGAGACATGGGTTACACAATCTTCGGGGCAAACGGGTAAGGCAACGGTTCGAACCGTTTGCTTTGTTCATCGAAGTACCCCAAATCATACTGCATAAAGCTGACCAGCCAAATTCGATCTTCCACTTCCGTGATTCCCACGTCTTGGCCTGCAAAGGCCTGACTTAGATGGATTTTTATTTTATGAATGCAAATCCGGCCGCAATGAGTGACGGTGGAGATCCGGTCAGCGAAGGGATAGGCTAGCTCCATCATGCCTTTATAGGGTCTGGGAGAAGGTTTGTAGAGCTCGCCTGGGAATTTCATGCCCAGGGCTTGATGAGGCCTTTCGGTATTAAATTCCTCTACAAACGCGTCAAACTTTTCTTGTTGTTGCAGGAGATTATGGCCCGCTGGCTTAGTGGCTTCTTTTTTGAGAGTCAGGTGCATCCGTTCATGACGGCCGTTTTCTTGCGGATTGCCTGGCTTAATGCGCTCAACGGCGATTCCGAGTCGCAGCCACCATACCGAGAGCCGGCTCAAACCGAAGAGTGCGACGCCGGAAGCAAACGGCTGGCCATTATCCGAGCGGATAGCCGTGGGAAGTCCAAATTCTTTGAACGTTCGCTCAAAGACGTCGAAAGCTCCCGAGGTGGAAGTACTATCGAGAGCTTCACAGGCGAGGAGATAACGGCTGGAGAAATCCGTAATGGTGAGAGGATAACAGTAACGAGAATCTGCCAGCATGAATTCGCCTTTAAAATCGGCACACCAGAGGTCATTGGGTGTTTGGGTGGTGATGAGCGGCGTTCCCTGAGCCTTGAAGCGTCTTTTCTTGCGGCGCGTGACCAGGCCATGGCGATCTAAGATGCAATGGACGGTGCTGATCGCTGGACTATGGATATTGAGATATTGCCGGGATAGGATTTCGCGGATTTTGGGTGCTCCCCAAGAGAAGTGTTCCCGTTTGATGCGCAGGATTTCTTGCTCAATCTGGGCCGGAAGCTGGTTGGCGTAACGGTAGGGGCGCCGAGTGCGATTGCTAAGGCCATAGAGCCCACCCTTTTGATACCGATCCCAAAACTTATATCCGGTCTTTCTAGAAATGCCGAATTCGCGACAAAGTTCGGCCATTTTTTCACCATCCAACAGACGTCCAATAAACTTCAATCGCTCGTTCATAAGTTCACTTTCTTTCCATGGCATACAAACACCTCCTGTATGCCATGAGTCTAAAAAGTGTTACCTATGTCTTCGGAATATTCTGTAACCTATGTTTCAGGAAGGACAAAAGATGAAAAACTGTTGGATATGTGGAAATGCTAGTCAAACCGGCGAACACCGCATCAAAAAAAGCGATCTCGTAGAACGATTTGGGAAAGGGCCCTATCGTGGTCCTGGCGCTCCTGTGCACATAAGAAGTGGCCGTACCCGCGATGTCCAAGGACCTGCCTCAGCGTTAGTCAAGTACAATAAAAATCTGTGTGTAAACTGCAATAACACATTCACCCAACCGTTCGATAAAGCTTATGAGCATTTTATCGCCTGGATCGCCAAGAACAAGCCTGTGGTAATTAATCGACGAGTAATAAATTTCGAAGTGGTCTATGGACCGGATTGGGAAACAAAACAGCGAGATTTATTCAAATACTTCGCAAAGTGTTTGGGATGCCGCCTTGACGAAACTGATCGGACAGTTCCCGGGGATGTAGCTGAACTATTAAGAAAAGACAGTTTTACGACAGCCCTCTACGTGACGTTTCAAGTTAATGAAAATGCACGAACTGGAGAGGGTGTCGGGACATTTCCTCTCTTTGCTGATAAAAATAAGTCCACAGGAGAGGAAACCGGATTTTGGTGCGGCCACTTTTACAGGTGGCTTACAATGAGGTATTGGTATAACCATTTTTCACTTGAGCCGGTCGGCGCGGCATGGATAGCCAATTCAAAATTTCTTTATCTTGGTTGGTCTGATGCTGATCTAACAAATTGTTCAGAGCTCTGAACAATTTGCAATAACAGCAATAACATGCAGTAATTTAGACTAATTTTTATGACATTTAAGCGCTGAAGGCCTTAAAATTGCTTTAAATAATGTCAAGTTTTATTGCAAAAAAACTTGACAATCATTGTCTAAGATCCCATACTTTATGCATGAAAATCCCGGCCACGTCATCCGCCGGTTCGCGTCAGGTTGCGGCTTTAGTTCGGCGGCGCATCGAGCGCGGCGGAGAACGGCTTTGGCGGCTTGAGGATTTTCGGGCCTTTCCTTTTACGGCTGTGGCTCAAGCCCTGTCGCGCCTGACGCGCCTGGGGATTCTGGAGCGGCTGAGCAAGGGAGTGTACTACCGTGCCCGGGAAACGGCGTTTGGCAAAAGCCGGCCAAACCCCGCCACCATCCAGAAGCTCACGTCAGGGCGTAAGTCCGTCTTTCCATCGGGCATTGCCGCTGCCAATCTTCTCGGATTTTCCACGCAGACCGCGCGTCATCATGAAGTGGCGACCAGTGCTCTAAGCCTTCCTCGAAAGCTTATGGGCAAAGAGACGGTGATCCACGCGCGGCGACCCGAGGCCTGGTCCGGCCTCTCCGAGACCGATGCCGCGCTGCTCGACTTCTTAAGGCGGGGGGGTAAAACAAGCGAGCTGTCCCCGGAAGAGACGATCCGCAAGACCGTGGCGTTACTGGCAGAGAAAGGCCGTTTCGAGCGGCTGCTGAAAATCGCCGATTCGGAACCGCCGCGCGTGCGTGCCCTACTCGGCGCCATCGGGGAGCAGCTGCACAAAAAGCCGGTGGCCCTGAAGCAGTTGAGAGCTTCCTTGAATCCATTTTCCCAATACAGTTTTGGAATGCTGGCTCGATTGCCTGATGCCAGCCGATGGCAGGCGAAGGAGCGTGGGGCAACGTGAAACTGTTTGAACATCCCGACTTCGAACAGGCGATCCTGCAAGCGGCGGAGCACTTCCGCGGCCGGGGTTTGCGTCCTGCGATCATTGAAAAGGACTATTACGTCACGGAAGCGCTGAGGATCGTCGCCGCCGGCGGGGGCCAAATGATCTTCAAAGGCGGGACCAGCCTGTCCAAAGGCTGGAATCTGATCGAACGATTTTCGGAAGATATCGATATATTCCTTGATCCCTCGGCATCCAAACCCGCCTTAGGGAGACGAGGCATTGATCGAGAGCTCAAGAAACTCCGCGATGCCGTCGGCGCACATCCTGCATTAACGTTTATCGAGAAGGAAAGCCAGACCATCGGTGGTTTCGGACGAAATGACCGATTTTCCTACAAACAACGCTTCGGCGGCCCCGGAGAAGTCGCCAACCGGGTGTTGCTGGAGGCCGGAACCGCCAGTGGTCGCGAGCCTACGGCCATAGTTGAACTGAGTTCGTATCTCGGTCAGTTTTTGCAAGCGAAGGGATTATCTTTGGGTGCGGAGGATGAAAGACGGTTCCCCATGCGGCTACTGCATTTCCGGCGTACATTCGTCGAGAAAATGTTCGCCATCCACAGTAAGGTGGAATTGTTCAAACGCGACGGACAGCGCCTTGGCGGATACGCAAGGCATTATTACGACCTTTTCCAATTGTCCTCTCAACCGGTAGTTCTCGCGATGCTGGAGTCGGCTGAGTACCCAGCCATCAAGGCGGACTACGACCGGATCAGCCGAGCCCATTTTCCGAAGAGTTATTTCCATCCCGATGGCATGAGCTTTGCGAAAAGCGATGCCCTCTTCCCACCGGCGGACCTCGCAGCAACCCTCGGCGGCGAGTATGAAGCGCAATGCCGAGTACTTTGTTATGGGCCGCATCCGACTTGGCCTAAAATTCAAGCCCGGTTCATGGAACTTCGAGACCTCTTATAAGCCTTAGAACACACCTTGCCAGTCGCGCATGCAAACGCTAAGCTGTGGCGTCAGTCCATCTTCCTTAAGGAGGACGTATCCATGCGATATATCTTGTTTGTGAGTGTTTTGGCCTTGATGGCGTTTCCAGCAAAAGCGGATTCTCCGGCGACCACTCCTGCGGCCACGGCTTCTGCGGCAGCTCCTGCTCCTTCGGCAGCCAAGGGCAATTTGTCTGTGGTGAAACTTAGTGTTGGGACGGCCATCGATAACAAAGAATTATCGGGCGAAGCGACAGAGTTTACTTCCGTTGGCAAGGTTTATGCCTGGGCAAAAGTGAGTGCGGAGCAAGCCCCTGCCGACATCAAGTTCTTGTGGACCGTGGATGGGAATAAAGAGGCGGAAGTTCCCGTGACCGTCAAATATCCGGAAGCGCGTCTCTGGAGTTCGAAGAATGTCTGGCCGGGATCCTGGAAAGTTGCTGTCATGGATGGGGACAAATCTTTCGCCGAAGTGAGCTTTACCATTAAGTAATCGCACGAAGCCTTGGCAGTCTCAATGCAGCTCATTAATTAAACTTTAATTAACATCACCTTCGCCATTCTAAAAAGCAAACGCTAGAAACATATCTATAGTTCAGCTCATTTTTATAGACCCATTAATGTAGGTCTTATTGCCATTCTAAATATGAATATTTCATTTACATGGCCTTAACATTTGCCTGTTAACCTTATGGCGTACGCGCGCGTTCGGGATGTCATGCCCAGACTACTTAACCGTATCGTTGTTTTGCTTCTGGTCCCTTCCTTATTGGGGGAGCCAATTTTAGCGACTGCCCTGACTCCGGCATCGTTTCATTCTTCTTGCTTCAATGAGCAAGCGATAGCGCCACCCGATTCGGGAGCGCTGTATCCGGAGCCGCTTAACTTGGCGGCAACCGTGAAGGATATCGATCTAGTCGCCACTGGACTGCGTGAGCAAAGGGGCACGATAGCTGTCGTGTTTAAGGAATCAAGAGCCGAATTTCAAGAATTCGCCGAAGCCTGGCTAAGAGGAGATTGGGCGACAGTTATTCGATTGGGAGCCACGACCGAGCCAAATGCCCTCCCGAGAATCGAGACGAAGAGCACAATCGCGGTCGAGATTAGGAAGGCCTTAGTGCCTCCGCCCTTCTACATTTCCGTGGATGAGTGGTTGCTGGCGCTGGTTGTCAATCTGGTCGAAGCCCATACGAAAGGATTTGTCCCCGGCTCGCCGGTACCGTTGGCTCTTTCTGATCCGCAGAAAGAAAATTTACATCATGTGTTTATGGAGTGGCTCGTTGAATCCCGCGGTCAAGCCGGATCAAAGCGGACGTTGCCGGAGCTCCTGAAATCCTATTCCCTGAATGGAGAAGATTACACCTGGCATAGAGAACTAGCCGGAGTCCTCGCCGAGATCACGCGCCGTCATGCGGCATATAACGCTGACCTGATTCAACAAGCTCGGGAACTAGCTGAGGGAGGTTACAGCGACGTGCCTTTGGAAGAGCGCCCGGTCGTGGCTTTGGCGGCTGTCACTCATCTCGCACTCACAGACCCCATTTATCTTGCCACGAAAATTGCGAACATCGCCGCGGAGCTCAGCGGCTTTCGGATCCAGTTCCAAAATCATAAAGCCGATTTCTTCGACTCGACGAATCCGGTTCTGCAGGACGCTCAATTGAACGTGATGGAATCTATCGTCAACCATGCCTCCCTGGTTTTTTCGCAGTTTGATAATCTGTCCAATAAGGAGGCGATGAGTTTCCCGTTGCGCATTCTGACCGAGCTGAAGACTAGTTTGACGAAAGTTCAGGTACTAGACCGCTGGCGGAAATCCGAGCTCTTGCTTCAGGAGATGGAAGAATCCGAGCGTGATCGCGGGACCGCACTCTCTATCGGAGAGACGATAAAAAATCATTTAACTAAAGATCGCCAATGGTCGTCGAAGCTGGCCCAGCGCTTGAAAAGCGCAAGTGCCGTGTCGTTGGAGGAAGTCAATGATCTTTGGATCGATATCTTAAGCTGTGCCGAGTTCTGCCGTTTCATTTTTGAACTCACAAAAACGCGTTTGTTTTTACCAAAGGTAGATGAGGCGCCGGCGGCCAAAAGGGCGAGCGACCTGCAGCGCGACCTGGAGATCAAGGGACCCTCCGTGGAAATGGCGGCTGAACTTGAGTCGATGACGGCATTGATGCGCGCCAAGCGCCACATTCAGATGGCGCACATTCTTCTCGCCGATCTGCAGATTTCTGATGATGGGATGCTTTTGAAACAGGCGGAATTTCTCGAACAGGTCTTACAGTCAGGCGCAATCCAAAAGGAACAGGCCCTCGACATGGATGCGCGCGCGACACAACACCTCTCCGCCGTTGCCGAAATATTTCTCGGCGAGATTATTCCCCCATCGATGCGCAGCCAGTTTGCGCCAGACTTAGTACGACAGGCGGATGCCGCAGAGCCTCAGGCGGTATCCTGGCGCCAGAATTTTTTGAAGACCGAAGATATTTCAACGTTCGAGCGGCTCGCGCATAGCACGCGGTCGGAACGTCAGGCTCTCCACGAAACCCTTTTTGCTCTCCATGATGTTGATCAAATTCTGGCCGACTGGCCGCCCGGCGACGATTCCACGCGACTGCTGCGATTGAAGGCTTCTCGGGGAAATTTCTTTGAGCTCAACGGAACGCTGGCTGGACATATTTTACAGCGTGACGCCAAACGTTTATTGGTCGCGGCGCAACTTCGGTCCACGGAATCCCCTGATAATCCATATATGATTACACCGATACCGGAAATTCAGAGGGCCTTTAAGGCTCCCCGGCGGCTCCGTGTCGGAGCGTAAAAACAGGTTCGAAATGGACTCAGGCTACATTTCGAAGTGCTTTAATGTGGGCGCATGAACTATCGGGTTCGACTCCGGAATGGACTGACGGCACTGGCCGTGCTCATTCTGGCCATAGTCCTAGGATTTTACCGCGGTATTTTCCAGTTCAACCATCCCTCGCCGGAACGGTTTCCCGTACGCGGCGTGGATGTCAGCCACCATCAGGGGACGATCGATTGGTTTCGGGCCGGCCTGCATGGGGTGGATTTTGCCTACCTCAAGGCCACGGAAGGCACGGACTTTCGCGACAACCGGTTCGCCTACAACTGGGACCAATGCCGCAAAACCCTGATGCCGCATGGGGCCTATCATTTTTTTTCGCCGTGCAGCCCGGGGCGTGAGCAGGCACGCAATTTTCTCCGAGCCGTGCCGCCGGATCCCGACGCCCTGCCGCCCGCGCTTGACCTGGAGTTTGATGGGGGTCCTTGCCAACTCTCGCGTGCCCAATTGATCCGGGAAGTCTCCGCGTTTGAAAAGGTCATCCAGGGCCGCTTTCCTGGGCCGCCTTTGTTTTACGTCACCCCGACCTTTTACAAGCGCTACTTCGACGGACATCGCTCGGAATTTCCGCCGCACCGTCTTTGGATCCGCAATGTCCTGCGTCAGCCCAGCCAAACGCCATGCGACGAGTGGACCTTCTGGCAATATTCGAATTATGGTCGCCAGGAGGGCATCCCAGGTCCGGTCGATGTGGATGTATTCTGCGCCGATCGTGACACGTTTCGCCGGTTTCGTTCGAAAGTCGCCCCCGGTCGCTAGAGCTTTCGTGAAGAGACGTTATTTCGCGACAAGGCTCTTCGCCGCGAAAATATCCACTTTGTTGATTTCCGGCGGGCGCGCGAGTAGCTCCGGGGCTTTCTTCATGAGCGCGGCGGCAATTTGGCCGCTCAAATGTTTTTGCCGGCCGCCGTCATCGGCGAAGGTATCAAAAATGCCGAAGGTCGATGGGCCCATTCCAATCACATACCAGCTCAGCGTAAAGGCTTCCTGTTCCGCTAAAGGCTGAGCGCTCCGCAAAAACGTCTCCAGTTCCTTTTCTTTTCCAGGCTTGGCTTCCATCCGAACCCACAACGCTACTTTTGCATTGGCCATGACGGCCTCCTTTCAAATCATCACACTAGTGCCTTTTATTATGCCACGTTGAACTCGATATAATGCCACTCCATGATCAAAGCGATTCTTTGGGACAACGATGGATTACTGGTCGATACGGAACGCGTTTATTTTGAGGCGAACCGGCAGGCGCTGCTGCGGGCGGGCATCCAGTTAAGCCAGGAACAGTTTGCCGATGTCAGCTTGCGGCAGGGATTAAGCCTGCTCGACCTGGCTCGCGAACGCGGTTGGTCTTCGGAGCAGATTGCGGCTCTTCGCGAAGAACGCGATGCTCATTATCTTGACCTCCTCCGCCAGGGCATGCATGTCTTTCCCGAGGTCGAAAAGACGCTTAAAGCTCTGCACGGAAAAGTACGCATGGCCATCGTGACTAGTTCCCAGCGCGTTCATTTCGAGGCCATTCACGACAAATCCAAACTTCTACCGTATTTTGAATTTGTATTAACCCGTGAAGATTTTGAGCATGGAAAGCCGGCGCCCGACGGTTATTTGGAAGGATTGCGGCGCCTCGCGCTATCCGCCGCGGACTGCATCGCCATCGAGGATTCCGAACGCGGCCTTCTCTCCGCAACGGCAGCCGGCCTGCGCTGTGCAATTATTCCAAACACGCAAACCGCCCACAGCGATTTCTCCCGCGCCTGGGTGGTGCTTCCGGACGTTTCTCAGGTGATTGGTCTAGTGCGTCAGGGATGAGGCGTTGACGGTGAAAGGCTAGCGGGAGCCGTTACGGAGATCACCCTGGAAATATCAAATTCATATTCTGACTTCGCCGCTATACCGCTTTGCGTGGACAGACTTTTAGGCGTGATGCGAGTCCATGTTCCTTCCAAAATCAACGTGCTGCCCGGAGCCGCGTGAACCAAAGACAATCGCGACTCCGCCGGTAGAGAGATTGTCATGAAGTAGCTTGAAAGAAATTGGCTTTCCGATTCGATGTCTAAGTGACTTACAGGATCCATAAATTGCACATGGGAAACAAGGAGTCCTGAAATCGTCACCGGATGGTCGAGATAGCGCTCGGGTACCGCGACCAGATCCGCAGCAGAGATTATTGTACTTGTCGTCGACACGATGGCGCTTGCCGCCGAAGCATTCGAAACGGCATTTGGGGAGGCGGATTTGCCGCAGGCGTCGAGCTTGGTGAGAGTAAAGAAGCCGGTCTCAAGAGGCGGATCAATCTCGGATTTAATGGTGAATGTTCCCATGCCGCGGATATCGATGGTCTCGTGACTTTCTTTGATCGCTTGCAGCTGCTGCAGGCACAAATTCAGCTCGTCGGTGTTCGTGCTACGAATCGTCATCTGGATGAAGGGATAGCTGGAGAAAGGTCCGATCGCGGTAAACGTATTTTTTCCGCCGTCAGCGGCGGCGCTTCCTTTTCCCGAAATAAATAATGCGCCGGGTTTTAATCGAAACTGTTGGATCTTGAAAAAGCGAACGAGTTGCGGCAAGTCGGCGTCCGGCGCCCGCTTATGCGCTAGTTCCTTCTGCGGCGCCATGCAACCACCCAAAGCGATGCCCATCGTCAAACCAACAACAAGACCTGCTGGAAACGTTTTCATCGCGATCAGCATACCGCTTTAAACCATTCTTTGCCAGCGCACGCGGCACAGTATAATGGAATAGATGCCGATCCTTCTTTACCGTGGACAGAACATTCCTTACACATTAAAGTCCAGCCATCGACGGACCTTGGCTCTCCAGGTGAGCGGGGACGACCAGGTCACGGTGTTTGCGCCGACGCGCATGCCGGGTTACGCCATTCACCATTTCCTGATGTCGCGAGCTGAATGGTTGATCGAGAAATTGCGGCATTTTGCGGTTCTGAAATTACAATATCCGCCCAAAACCTATCGGAGTGGGGATATGTTCTTACTTCAGGGAACCGCTCATCGTCTGGAAGTCTTGACGGCCTCCGAGTTCCGACGCTCCTCTGTAGAATGTGTCGATGGGAAACTTGTAGTTCGTACAAGCTCCGATGATAAAGTTCCTCAGGCGCTGCGACGCTGGTACTATTCCATCGCCCATGAAATGGTTCGGCAAGCTGTAATACGGTTATCTCGGGATCTAGGGGTAACGCCCACGCGGATTTCCATCGCCAATCAAAAGCGTCGTTGGGGAAGTTGTTCAGCCAAAGGTGAGTTGCGTTTTAATTGGCGCCTGGCGATGATGCCGGCTGAGATCGCCGATTATGTTGTCGTTCATGAGCTGGCGCACTTAAAGGTCGCCAATCACTCTCGTCGATTTTGGGCCGTTGTCCAAACCCTTCTACCAGACTACAAAACACACCGAGCCTGGTTGCGTGTAAACAGCATCCAGTTCTCGGCGGTCTCGTAAATGAAGCCCTTATTTTCCAATCCGTATCGCGTTTGCGGGATGATGATCGCCGGCAGCATCGTGATCTGTTCGGCCATTCTCGTGGGCCGCCATCGGCGAGAGATGGATGCTCGTCGGTCGATTCGAGCCGCTGAGGTTCGGCAGGCGCTTTGGCAGGCGCATGGCTTTACCTCCGACAGACTCGACAACTTGTTCGCCAATGCAGACCAGTATTTATGGCTGCAGCGTGCGACAGTCGCAAAAGCCGCCCATCTTTCGATTCGCATCGATGCGTCCATCAACCGCGTCATTTTTCTAGCGGCTGCGGACGCCACGGAATGCCACATGACGCTTCAACAACCGGACGGCCGGCCCTTGGATCCAAAATCCTCAATGGTCTATGAGCCCGCGATTGATCACGCGCAAGTCATCGAGGTCAAACATCCAGCGGTCGGCGACTGGGCAATTAATTTCACGGCCAATGATGAGGTCCAGGTGGCCGTCCGCGCCGAAAGCGCGAAATACCCCATCAGTATTGAGCGGGCTGATGTTATTCCGGCCAAGCATGCGGCGGCCGCGCCGGTTTCCGTTGAGGATCTTCGCTGCTGCAAAGCGGATGAACCTGCGGAAATTCAGCTTGGCGTGCGCGGCCCGCTCGTGTCCGAGATTAATATCCTGGTGCAGACCATTGATGGGAGGGCGCTGGCGCGATTAACTCCGGAATCAGCAACACGTGCACCGCGGTCATTGAAGGGGGAATTTGACTATACCTACTCCGCACATTTTCCCTTCCCGCGCGGGCCGTTCTACCTCATGTTGGAAGGCATTGAAAATGGAAATGGCCCGTTTCGCCGGTTTAGCCCGGAACTCTTCGCACCGATCTCCTACCGCAGTTAGTCTCGACTCAGGGCAGGAATTTGGCGGTATGCTTTAATTTCGTCGGAAGATACTTCTCGATGACGTGGTTTAAGCCATGTTTCGCGAAAGCCTGCTGTTCGACGCGCACGCCCATGTCTAACATTTGCTCGATGGCATCCCGCCAGGGCTTATGGCTTCGGATAAAAGGGTCGTTCTTCAAAGCGTCTTTCGCTCGTTTAATATCCACTTCTTCCAGCGGATGCGTCGCGTCCTTAAGTTTGTAATCGATGATGTCTTGAGGTGTGACGCCGAGATAGCTCGCCTGAGGCACACAGAAGAATTTATTGAGATGGGCATTGTTGCCCGAGCCCACTTTGAGCGTGCGGTAGATATTCGTCATCCCATACGGGTCGCCGTCCACAAAGGCATAGACGGGGAGTTTGTAATCGTCCGCTAAACGGCGAATAAATCGACGGCAAGCGCGGGTCGGCACGCCGCCCATGGAGATCAAGATGCAGTCGGCGGTGGTGTAGAAGTTGTGTTTGACCAGACGCTGGAACATGCCGGCTGTTTCGATGGCCAGAATGAATTTCGCTTTCGTTTCAAATTTCAGTCCTTCGCAATCGGTTGGAATGGAATAGGCGCCGGTGCCAAAGCCGGTGCAATCGATGCGGATTTCCTTGCCGGTGTTCGGATCCTGATCGATGACGACGAGTTTGCCGACAATATCGCCGCCTTTTTCCTCGGGGATAAAGCCGAGCTTTTCGCGGTTCAGGCGAAAGTGCGCCTCGATATCGTCCATGATGGTGTCGGACTCCGGCTGTTCGGTAAAGCGCGCATCGCCCCAATTCTTGGAGACATAGTAAGCTTCTCGCTTGGTGGCCATGTCGTTTTTCTTGACGATCTCATGCGAGAGCGCCATCATCCGGATGGTCTGGGCAAACGTTTTAATGGTGTTATAGGAGAGGGTGCGCTCAACGACCCGATCGCCGATTTCAAAAAACCCCTTTTTCTTATCGTACGTAACGTTC
>Ga0206971_10158_pt1 | contig 24172 bp, 23 predicted proteins | sample Alteio_BWOrgHeat_85_FD_152917 | JGI IMG/M metagenome (GOLD analysis project Ga0206971, IMG submission 152917) | Enriched cells from forest soil in Barre Woods Harvard Forest LTER site, Petersham, Massachusetts, United States -... | ecosystem: Environmental > Terrestrial > Soil > Temperate forest >...
GCAAGCGCTGCCGCTTCCTCCACGCTCACATTGCGCGGCGAAGCAGGAAAAAATATAAGCCCGGCGTAGGCGCAACCCAGTTTTATTATTTCGTCGAGGGTGACGCGCTCGCGGATGCCGCAGATTTTAATGGATACCGGTTGCATAAGAGTGTTTTCTAAGGCGCCGGCACGGTGGGCGTCATGGCCGTCTGGTAGCGCGCTTCGTGTTTGATTCCCGCCAGCTCATTTTCCAGCGCCTCGGTGCGCCGCTTCAGCCGGGCTGCTTCGCGCCGCAGGCCAAGCTGCTTCAGGCTGAGCACGATGCCGCAGCACAAAATGCCGGAAAGGAACGCCATGACCGCGAACAGGAACAGCGGCAGGCGCGCCTCGTAAGGCAGCGGGTGCATGGTGAGCGTTACCGGCTGGCTGTTCTGCACGGCCAGCAGGAGCAGCGGCCCGAGGATCAGGCTGATCAGAATGATTTTAAAAAGTGTAGTGACGCGCCCGAGCAAGGCTTAGTGGTGCGCGGCGTGAGACTGGGAAGACCCGGCCTTGCCGTTGATGCGCTCGCGCAGCTCTTTGCCGGTGCGGAAATAAATGGTATGCCGCTCACCGATATACACTTCTGCCCCGTTTTTCGGGTTGCGCGCCTTGCGTGCTTCGCGCTTGCGGATGGAGAACGCGCCAAAGCCGCGCAGCTCAACACGACCGCCTTCCACCAGCGTGGTGGAGATGCTTTCCAGCACTGTGTTAACAAGTCGCTCCACGTCGCGCTGATAGAGGTAGGGATAACGCTTGGCGAGTCTCTGGATCAGTTCAGATTTGGTCATGGTACGCTCTCTATTAATGTTAGTTTAAGTTATTGTATTTGCAGGGTAGGATGTCAGATCGCCACTAGGCCGTCAAGCGCTCCTGCGCCGGAAGGTGAAAATTTTTGAAACAATGTGCCGGTGAATTTGTCCAGCAAGGGAATATCGTCCTTTTTGGGCTTCATATCGCGCACATCCAGCTTTTCAGGGACCTTTTTGTTCTTTTCCAGCCATGAAATGGCATCTTCCTCGTTGCCGATGGCGTCAATCAGGCCGTTTTTCACTGCCTGCCGGCCGGTAAATACGCGCCCATCCGCCAGTTTCACCACGTCGGCACGGGCCATCTGGCGCCGTTCGGCCACGGTATCGATAAACACCTGGAAAAAGTCATCCACCACGGACTGCATGGCGGCAATGGCCTCCGGCGACACTTTGCTGGTAGGCGCGAGGGCGTCTTTCAGCGGGCCGGTTTTGATGGTGATGGGGGTAATCCCGAGTTTTTCCGCCAGACCGGTAAACTCCGCCGATTCTATAATAACGCCGATCGAGCCGGTCAGTGTGCCCTCACGGGCAAAAATGCGGTCTGAACCTACGGCCGTCAGGTAGCCCGCCGAGGCGCTGACGTCGCGCATCACGGCCACCACCGGCTTTTTCTCTGCAATGGCGCGCAGCTCCCTGTAGAGCTCCATGCCGGCTACCGCGCTGCCGCCGGGGGTGTCCAGCCGCACGATCACGGCCTTGATCTTGTTATTGTCGCGTATATCGGCCATCAGGGTGTCGCGCTTCATGTCGTCGAGGATCACGCCATCGATCGTCACCCGGGCGATAAATGAGTGCTCAATCGGCGAATGGCCGCCGCCCCTCTCGAACAGGGCTACGGTGGCCATGACCAGCACAAAAATGGTGGCCAGCCGCCAGCGCATGAGCTGTGCCTTGAGGTGGAGTCGGTCCAGCAGTGTGTCAGCGGAAAGGGGCATGTAAACAGCCTGTAACCAGTGAAGCGGCGATTATGCAGAACAGGGCAGGAAAGTCAATAGGTTGATATGGCCCTAAAGGCAAAAATACCGACTTATGATATTCACCAAATAGTAACACAGCGTTAAGCAGGGAATGGATATAATATATATGAAATAATTGCTTGCCGCCAGAGCTTTGAGCAATGGCGTGCAAGCCGGAAACCAAAAGGAGTGCATATGGCTGACGAAAAAGAAGTCCCCAAATCAAAAACTGCAACCGGCGATAAAATGACCGTCGTAGGGCCCGTGTATACCAAGGATGGCCTGAGCGATCCTGCAACCGGCCTGGATGCAAAGACGGTAGCGGACATAATGGCAGCCAGGGAGCTGAAGAAAGATACAATAGTGGCCAAGGATGCCACGGCGCCGGAATTCTACCTCGTTCAGAAGGATGATAAAGGTGCGGCCGCACGCGTATTTATCGGCAGGATGCAGGCCGTGCAGGTAGTCGTGAAGAAAGAGGGCGAGGCCGATAAGGTAGTGACCGAAGTGCACCGGGTGCTGACCGATGTCATTGATGTTGCAAAGCCGGGTGTCGTACTGAAGCTGGATAAGCCACTCGACCTTGGCGAAAAAATGGACTGGACATTCAAAGAGGGAAAAGCGGGTGAAATCGTCGTAAGCAATGCCGTAAATACCAACGAAGCAGACAAGGTGCAGAAAGCCGTTACCGATGGCCTGAAGGCCGCGGAAGTAACCCGGATCATCATGGGGCCCTTAACCACCAAGGAAGCGTTGAGCGATGCCAAGAACAAGCTTAGTGCTGAGGCGGTAAAGGCCATTACGGAGAAGATGCCGTTAGGCCAAACACCGCTAACCAAAACAGTCGCAGGTTCTGAATTCTTTCTGGTGGTACAGAATGCGAAAGGAGAACCTCAGCAGGTTTTCAAGGGACAGCTCACGGTGCTGAAGGATGGGGAGAAAAAGGGAGAAGTGCAGGGCGTGCTGACGCAAGTCATGGATCCTAAGAATCCGGGAAGCATGTCGCTGCTGAGTGAGCCGGTCAATATAGGGGCTGTGGGCTTTAAATATACGGATGATAAGAAAACGGCGATCGTAATCACCAGCGTGGATGAGAAGAATATCCCGCAGGCCCTGGCTGACCTGAAGAAAACCGAAGTCAAGCGTGGGCTCACCGGACCGATCTATACCGCAGATGACCTGAAAGCCGCCGGGCTGGATGCCGATGCGGTTAAAGCCGTTACGGAGAAAATGGCCCTGGGTAAAACGCAGGTGACCAAGAACACGTCAGCCTCGGAATTCTGGGTGATTGAAACGGACGGCGCAGGCAAAGCGGTGCGCGCTTTTAAGGGAAAGCTGAAGCCAGTGGTCCCTGAGGGGAAAAAGGAAGCAGAGCTGCATGGCGTACTGACGGATACGATAGACCTCACCAAGAAGCCCGCAACAGTGACTTCGCCGGATACCCCGATTGATATGGGAACCGTGCCCTGGCAATTTAAAGATGAAAAGAAAACGGAGATCGACACGATACGCCGCTTAGCGCCTGCGGAAATGCGGCAGCTGCACGAGGAACTGAATAAAAACCCGAAGCTGACCTTCCTGGACGGCACGGGCAGGGACAAGAAGGTGATGCTGGCCAGTGCCGATGCCGGGGATGGGTTTGATAAAATTCCCCTCGCAACCGGAATACCGACGCTGGGCCTGAAAAATCTTATAGGCTAGCAGCCAGCGCATCAATTTAAAGGCGCACCAATAAAAACGGCGGGGAAATTCCCCGCCGTTTCAGTTACCGGGTACTGAACTGTCTATTCTTCCGATTCATCATCGGCGGTTTTTTTGCTCTTGGCCTTTTTCTTGGCTTTGCTTTCACCCTCGGCCTTAGCTTCGGAGAGCGCGGCGCCCAGAATGTCGCCCAGCGTGGCGCCGGAATCGGATGAACCGTATTCCTCCACCGCGCGCTTGTGCTCGTCCACTTCCAGCGCCTTGATGGATACCGTGATCTTGCGGGTGCCGCGGTCAACGCCGGTGATTTTGGCGTCCACGCGGTCGCCCACCGCGAAGCGGTCGGGCCGCTGCTCGGCGCGCTCACGCGAGAGGTCGGACTTCTTCATGAAGGCGGTGACGTTGTCGGTGAGCTTCACCACAATGCCGTCGCCCTGCACTTCCACCACCTCGCAGGTGACGGTCGCCCCCTTTTTGATATTGCCGAATTCTTCTTCCAGCGGATCGCTTTCCAACTGCTTGATGCCGAGGCTGATGCGCTCTTTTTCCACGTCAATGGCGAGGATTTTCGCCTTCACCATGTCGCCCTTCTTGAATTTCTTGATGGCGACTTCGCCCGGCTCCATCCAGCTGATGTCGGAATAGTGCACCAGTCCGTCGATGTGGCCGTCCAGCCCTACGAACAGGCCGAAATCGGTGATGTTGCGGACTTCGCCTTCGATGACATCATTCACATGGACTTTCTCCGCGAAGAATGCCCAGGGGTTTTCCTCACACTGCTTCATGCCGAGGCTGATACGGTGCTTGGCGGCGTCGATGTCGAGGATCATCACTTCCACTTCCTGGCTGACCGAAACCAGCTTGGAGGGGTGCACGTTCTTCTTCACCCACGAGATTTCGGAGACGTGGACCAGGCCTTCGATGCCCGGCTCCAGTTCCACAAACGCGCCGTAGTCGGTGATGTTGTTGATCTTGCCCTTGAAGCGCGTGCCCACCGGGTACTTCGCTTCCGCGCCGTCCCACGGGTTCTTTTCCAGCTGCTTCATGCCGAGCGAAACGCGCTTGGTGGCCGGGTCGAACCGGGTGACCATGACGCGCACCTGCTGGCCGAGGTGCAGCACTTCCGACGGGTGGTTGATGCGGCGCCACGAAATGTCCGTGACGTGCAGCAGGCCGTCGATGCCGCCCATGTCGATGAAGGCGCCGTAATCGGTGATGTTCTTCACCATGCCGTCCAGCACCTGTCCCTCGGCGATTTTCGCCAGCAGGGTATCGCGCTGTTCGGAACGGGATTCTTCCAGCACCGCGCGGCGGGAAACCACGATGTTGCCGCGCTTGCGGTCCATCTTCAGAATCTGGAACGGCTGCGGCATGTGCATCAGGGGGCCGATGTCGCGTACCGGGCGGATGTCTACCTGCGAGCCGGGCAGGAACGCCACTGCGCCCTGCAGGTCTACCGTGAAACCACCCTTCACCTTGCCGAAGATCATGCCTTCCACGCGCGTGCCTTTGGCGCAGGCTTCTTCCAGCCGCACCCATGCTTCTTCGCGCAACGCCTTCTCGCGGGAGAGGCTGGCTTCGCCGTTGCGGTTTTCAATGCGCTCCAGATATACTTCCACGGTATCGCCGGGGCGAAGCTCAGGCGTGCTGCCGCCGAGCGAGAATTCTTTTAAGGGGACGCGGCCTTCAGACTTCAGGCCCACGTCGATGATGACCTGGTCTTTTTCGATGGCCACCACGATGCCTTTCACTACCGAGCCTTCGTTCATGCTGTCGGAAGCAAACGATTCCTCGAGGAGTGCGGCAAAATCTTCAGAGACGTTGTCGTATTTTTGCATAGCTGCTTGGATCATAAAAATGTCATTCCATTGCCTGTCCGGGCATTATCGCGCATGTCTGTCGCGCCCGGAAGGGGTTAGAGGTTAAACACAACCGCAGGCAGGCCATGCGCCTCCTACGGAAACAGTAGGGGCGAATTTGTAGGCCAATGGGCCCCGGAAATCAAGCGCTTTTGGCGTGCGGCGGGGTGATTTTCTGCTGGATGATCTGCTTCACCTTCTCAAACACGGAACTGGCGTCCATGGTGGAGGTGTCGATCACTACCGCGTCCGGCGCCGGTTTCAGCGGGGCGATGGTGCGCTGGGCGTCGCGCTCGTCACGTTCTTTTAGGTCTTTCAGCACGGAATCATATACCACTTCAATGCCTTGGCCGGAAAGTTCCCGGTGGCGGCGGCGGGCGCGGGCCTCCAGCGAGGCGGTGAGGTAAAACTTGAAGTCCGCCTCCGGGCAGACGATGGTGCCGATATCCCTGCCGTCCAATATCGCCCCTTTGCCGGAATTGGCAAAATTACGTTGAAAATCCAGCAGGATAGAGCGAACTTCCGGCATGGCGGAAACCACCGAGGCGGCCTTGCCCACGTGCTCCTGCCGCAGGCGCGGGTTGGCGAGGTCTTCCGGCGTGATGGAGCGGGCGGCCTCTGCGGCGGCCTGCTTGTCGGACGGGGTTTTCCCGGCATAATCCACCTTCATACCCACTGCACGGTAGAGGCTGCCGGTATCGAGGTAGGCCAGCCCCAGATGGTCGGCCAGCCGGCGGGCCAGCGTGCCCTTGCCGGAGGCGGCCGGGCCGTCGATGGCGATCACCAGCGGGCGCGCAGCCTCAGCAGACACCGGCGACTCCATGCGTCCTCCGAGGCGGTTGTTCATTTCTGCAAAGCCGGGGAAGCTGGTGGCAATATGCGCGGCATCATCCACTGAAACGGGTTCTGAGCTTGCCATCCCGAGCACCAGGAAGCTCATGGCGATGCGGTGGTCCATCTGCGTGGCGACCGTGGCGCCGCCCCGCGGTTTTTTGCCGCCGGTCACCTGCAGCGAATCGCCCTCGACGCTGGCGATGACGCCGCAGGCGGCAAGCCCTGCCGCGATGGCGCTCAAGCGGTCGCTTTCCTTGACCCGCAGTTCGGCGAGACCTTCCATCACCATGGTGCCGCTGGCAAATGCTGCCGCGACGGCCAGTATGGGGTATTCGTCGATCATTGAGGGCGCGCGGTCTGCTGGTACGCGCACGGCTTTCAGCTTGCTGCTTTTCACTTCGATATCGGCCACTTTTTCGCCGCCCACCGTGCGCTCGTCGCGGAACGTGATGTTCGCTCCCATTTCCTTCAGCGTGGTGAACAGGCCAATGCGCAGCGGGTTAACGCAGATGTTGCGGATGAGCAGCCTGGAATCCGGCGTGATGAGCGCCGCCACGATGAGGAACGCGGCAGACGAGGGGTCGCCGGGGATTTCAATCGAGCGGGTTGCGCGATTGGGGTTCTGGTGGCCTTCCACGCTCACGGCAACGCCGTCTTTCGTGCTTTTCGTTTCCACGGCAAAGCCGAAATAGCGCAGCATGTTTTCCGTGTGGTCACGCGTCGCCACCGGCTCTATGACCGTGGTGGTGCCCCGCGTATTCAGGCCCGCCATCAGCACGGCAGATTTCACCTGCGCGGAAGGAACCGGCAGGCGGTATTCAATCGGGAGCGGCGTTTTTGTGCCCTGCACAGCCAGCGGCATGCGGTCTTTCTCACGGGCAAGGAACTGCGCACCCATCTGCGTGAGTGGGGTGATGATGCGCCCCATCGGCCGCCGGCACAGCGAGGCGTCGCCGGCGAAAAACGTGGTGAAGGGGTAGGCGCTCACCATGCCCATCAGCAGGCGCGCGCCGGTGCCGGAATTGCCCATGTCCAGCACGTCATTGCTTTCTTTCAGGCCGCCTACGCCCACGCCGTGTACTTCCCACAGGCCCTGCCCGAAGCGCTCCATGGGCACGCCGAGCGCCTGTAGGGCGTGGGCGGTGTTCAGCACGTCTTCGCCTTCCAGCAGGCCGGAAAGCCGCGTGGTGCCGATGACCTGGCTGGAGAGCATGAGTGCCCGGTGCGAGATGGATTTGTCGCCCGGCACCTGCACTTCGCCCCGTAAGCCCGTTACTGGGAACGACCGCATAGGAATACTGGCTGGTGCATGCATGGCGTCTTCATGTCATGGAAGGCCATAAAAAGGCAAGGGGGAATTAAGAATTCAGAAAAAATGGAGATCCCTGGCATTGCCTCCACGGAGTGTATGGGCAAATTCAATCGCAAGAAACAACCCTCCCGCAATATACACAGTTAATCCATTTTTTTCCGCTTCGCTCATTGCTTTTTCAACCGCACCTTCAATGGTCGGCTCTACAAAAACAAGCGCATCTGGATTGCTTTCCTTCACATATCTTTCAACTTCTAACACATTGATTCCATTATGGTAAGCTGAGGTACAGATTATTGTACCAAACGATGGTGCCAATAAACGGACGATTTCATCCATCTTTTTATTATAAGAACCACCAACCACAAGTAATGATGGCTGGTCAGGTGTCAGCGACTGGAATCCGTCCAGAGCCAGCGTAACTGCATCCGGCGTATGGCCGACATCTATGTATACGGGAGGAGCGTTATGGATTTTCTCCAAACGCCCGGGCCAATAGACCCTTTTTATTGCGCCTGGCCATTGAGTACGGGCTAAATCGCTATTCCATTTCTTTTGGCGCTTAAGCAACGCATGGCACAATTCTATTGATATTGCGTGGTTATTAAGCTGATGCCTGCCGGCGAGTCTGGAGTTGAGCCCTTTAAGCTCCACACCTTCAGTGTAAATATCAAATTGCTGGTGGCCATCTGCTACGCCGGCAAATTTCCAATGCGCATCACTCAGGAATTTTATATCGAGTTCTTTCAGCCACGCATAACATTCGATTTCTGTTCTGACCTTATAGCATGACTCTCCGCATATTAAACTTCCTCCCTCAGAACAGGCATCCATTTTATCCAAGGCAATTTCCTGAAGGGTTTTGCCTAACAGTTCGGTATGCTCTAAATCCAGAGAAACCAAACCGGCCACCTTGCTTTTGGCAATACGTACAGGATCATATCGTCCGCCTATGCCGGCTTCCAGCACCATGCAGTCTGCGTTACATTCGCTAAACCATTTAATGGCCAGCGCATATTGTGCTTCAAATGCGCCTATTTTATCGGAATATTTCTTTTCATAGGCTGTAACGGCATTTATTATTTCCGTCATGTTGGCCAGCAGCGCTTCATCATCAATGGGCGTACCGTTGAACTGAAATCTTTCATTGTATTGATAGAGATGTGGTGAAGTAAAAAGTCCCACATTTAACCCGGCTGCCTTCAATAACTCACTGGCGATTCTGGATGTGCTGCCCTTTCCATTGGAGCCTGTAAGCACCACTGATTTTTTAGAAATGTCCTCACTGTTTATGCCAAAATAATCTGCCAGATAGCGGGCTCTGTGTAGCCCGATGCCAGAACCAAATTTAGGTAGCTTCAGAAATGGGTGGTGCGCAACTTCATCCATTGGCTACGCTTCAGCCAGCACACTCTTCAGGTATGCGCCGTAGTCGTTCTTCCCATAGCGCACCGCCAGCTTTTCCAGTTCTAGAGCGTTGATAAACCCTTTGTGGAAGGCAATTTCTTCGATACAGGCGATCTTCAGGCCCTGCCGCTGCTCAATGGTCTGCACGAACTGCGCGGCATCCAGCAGCGCGTCAGGCGTGCCGGTGTCCAGCCATGCCGTGCCGCGGCCGAGCGTTTCCACTTTCAGCGTGCCCCGCTGCATGTAGGCGCGGTTGAGGTCGGTGATCTCCAGCTCGCCGCGCGCCGATGGCTTGAGGCTGCGCGCGATGGCAGGGGCTTCGGCGTCATAAAAATAGAGGCCGGTCACTGCGTATGGTGATTTGGGCTGCGTCGGCTTTTCTTCGATGGAGGTTGCACTGCCTGCCGCATCCAGCGTCACCACGCCGTAGCGCTCAGGGTCTTTCACCCGGTAGGCGAACACGCAGGCGCCCTTGGTGATTTTGCTGGCGCGCTCTACGGCCTGTACCACGGTCTGCCCATGGAAGATATTGTCGCCGAGGATGAGGCAACAGGGCTGCCCGTTCAGGAATTTTTCGCCGATGATGAGCGACTGCGCGATGCCTTCCGGCTTCGGCTGTGCCGCGTAAGAAAATGAAACGCCCAGGTTTTTTCCGTCGCCAAGCAATAATTCGATCATCGGCAGGTCGCGCGGCGTGGAGATGATGAGAATCTCCCGTAACCCTGCCAGCAGCAGGATGGACAGCGGGTAATAGATCATTGGCTTGTCGTAGATTGGCAGCAACTGCTTGGTTACCACCGAGGTCATGGGTGCCATCCGCGTGCCAGAACCGCCGGCTAGAAGAATGGCTTTCATGCGGCGCTCCTTTTGCGGTTGAGGACAGTCTGGCGCCATGCCTCGTTGGCTAAATACCAGTCCACCGTTGCGGCAAGGCCCTCGGCGAAATCGGTATAGGTGCGGCTGAAGCCAAGTTCTTTTTCTGCCTTCGCGTCGTCAATTGCGTAGCGGCGGTCATGGCCCGGCCGGTCGGTGACAAAGCTGATATGCTCGGCGTAGGATTTGCCGTCGAGCCTCGGGCGGCGCTTGTCCAGCAGCGCGCAGAGCTGTTTCACCAGCGATAAATTGTCCGTCTCTGCGTGCCCGCCGAAATTATACACCTCGCCGGGTTTGCCCTTTGTGAGTGCCAGCCACAGCCCGGCACAATGGTCTTCCACGTGGATCCAGTCGCGCACATTGCCCCCGTCGCCGTAGACCGGCAGCTTCTGGCCGGACAGCGCGCACTGGATCATGTGCGGGATCAGCTTTTCGGGAAACTGGCGCGGGCCGTAATTGTTGCTGCAGCGGGTGATGAGCGTGGGCAGGCCGTAGGTGTGGTGCCATGCGTGGGCAAGGTGGTCGCCCGCCGCCTTGGATACCGAATAGGGTGAGTTGGGCTGCAGTGGCGTGGTTTCGGTGAATGCGCCCTTGGGCCCGAGCGAACCATATACCTCGTCGGTGGACACCTGAATAAAGCGGAACGCATCCTGCTGCGCCTTGGGCTGTGCCTTCCAGTATTTCAGGCTTTCCTCCAGCAGGCGGAACGTGCCGGTAATGTTGGTTTCGATAAACGGCGCGGGCCCGCTGATGGAATTGTCCACGTGGCTTTCGGCGGCGAAGTTGAGTACCGCGTCCGGCGTGTGTTTTTTCAGGAGCGCGTGCAGCAGCTTGCTGTCGGCGATATCGCCCTCCACCAGCTCATACTTGCCCTTGCCGATCCATTCCAGGTTGGCCTTGTGCCCGGCATAGGTGAGCTTATCCAGCACGATGACGCGCGCGCCCTTGCCGGCGCAGAGACCCGTGAAGCAGCTGCCGATAAAGCCGGCACCGCCGGTGACGAAAATAGTATTGGGTAAAGAACGGCTCATTACATCTTGAAACTGATGGGGATTTTGAACTCAAACAAATCGCCGGATTTATAATCTTCCGGCACCGGGGGCAGGGGGTTGGCATCGTGTATCATTTCCATGACCGCCCTGTCCAGCATCTCGGATCCCGTGCTCTGGTCCAGCGTAACGAAACGCACATTGCCCTTGCGGTCAATGCGGATGCGGACGATGCCCTTGCCCTGGATGCCGTCAGAGCGCGCCTGCGCGGGGTAGACCTTGAATTTGTCAATCCACGACGAGATGAGTTGTTCATAGCGGGCCATGATCTCGGCCTGTGTGTCGGTGCTATTGCCAAGCTTGGAGCCACCGTTTTTGGGCTGCTTGCTCTGCGCCTCGCCCAGCGGGCGGTAGTCGTAGGCCTGCTGGCGCACATACTGGTGCGGCGTCTGCGGCGAAACCTTCGGCGTTGCTTTGGGCGCGGCCACCGGCGCAGGGGGCGGCGGTGGCGTTGGCGCTTGTTCAATCTTGGCTGCTTCCTGCTTGGGTGGCGCAGGGGGCGTGGGCGGCGGCGTGGGGTGCATGGCCTTCACGGCCTTGGAGAGCGCATGCGCCAGCGTTTCGGGGTTGGCAGGGACAGGCGTGGGTTGCTGCTCAAAAAAACGCGCCATTTCCTTTTCCAGCACGCCAGAGTTTTTGCTTTCCGGCGTCTGGCGGATGGAATTGACTATATCCACTTCTTCTTCCTGCTCGCCGAGCTTGATGTTCAGGATGCGCACCGGGATTTCCACCACCGGCGTCTTGGGCATGAACATCCATAGCAGCAGGGCGCACAGGTGCAGCACCGCGGCCGCCGTAAGCGCAGCGGCGAAATGCTTCTCCTGCAAATAGCCCGGGTGGCGCGATATGGCGCGGACGCTAATAGCGGCTGGAAACATGTTTCAGGCCCGAAGACTGGGTGACGATGGAAAGGTTTTTCCCGCCCGCGGCCTTGATGTGGTCCATCACCTGTATCATGCGCACGGCGGGGATGCTGGCATCGGCCTTCACGGTGATGATCTTGTTGGGGTTGGACGACAGCTTGTCGCGCACATAGGCCTCAAGGTGCTCAAGGTCGGTCAGGTCATCATCAATGACCATTTCATCGCGCGAGCCGAGCAGGATCATGATGTGGCCTTCGTCCATCAGCTTGCCGCTTTCGGCCTGCGGCGGGTCAATGGGCAGTATCTCGAATTTCTGGATGGTGCCGGCCACCATGAAATAGATCAGCAAAAACATCGCCACGTCCACCAGCGGGATGAGGCTTGGTGTCCGCGGCTTTTTGTTGATGCGGGGGAAATCCAGCGTGAAATCGGATGTTTCGCTCATCGCGGCGCTCCCGTTTGCACGCCCGTGGGTGCAGCGTTGGCAGGCGCGGCTTCCCATTCTTTCACGAACACGTTCCTGCCGCCGGCGCCGTAGATCATGTCCATGATATCCACCAGCATCTGCAGCGACACGCCGCGCGCCACCAGCACCACCACGCGCTGGTCGGGATAGCTCTGGAAAATAGACAGCAGGGTTTTCTGCAGTTCCAGCTTATCTACCGGGCGCTGGCCGTAGGTAATCTGGCCGCGGTCGTGCAGGTAGATGTGCGCCATGTTGACATCCACCACCTTCTTGCTGCCATTGCTGGCGCTGGGGCTGGAAGCGGCGGGGAGCATGACTTCCATTGACTCGATCTTCATGAACGAGGTGGTGAGCATGAAGAAAATAATCAGGATGAACGCCACGTCGATCAGCGGGATCAGCGGTACGTCGAGCAGCGGCTTGCGTGTGCGTTGGAAATCCAGCATGGCGGGCCTGTGCAGGATGTTTACGAGTTGATCTTGCTGTAGTTGGGACTAAGTAACTGCAGCGTATCCAGCAATTGCGGCGCGCTGCGGCGGCGCAAGGACGCGGATTCACGCTCTTTTTCGCGGTCTTTCTCGACCTCGGCCTTGCGTTCTGCCTCCATCCGCTTGGCTTCGTCGATGGCGCGCAGGCGCTCGTTGCGGCGGAATTCATCCTCCAGCGACAGGATTTGTATGGACACGTCCTTCATGCTGGAGCGTACTTTTTCGATGATGCCGTCCAGTATGTAATGCGCGCCCAGTGCGGGAATGGCGACCGCAAGGCCGCCCGCGGTGGTGAGCAGGGCTTCCCAGATGCCGCCGGCCAGCATGGTGGGGTCTACCTTGCTGCCCGCCTCGCCGATTTTTGAAAAGGAGCGAATAAGCCCAAGTACCGTGCCGAGCAGGCCCATGAGGGGTGCCACGGCCGCTGTCATTTCCAGCCCGCGCAGGTGGGCTTCCAGATAGCGCAGGTCAGCCGCGCCGACGCGCATGATTTCCGCCTCGCGGCTTTTCTGCGACATATCGCGGTTGGCCACGCACTCGAAGGTGACGCGCATGATGCGGGCGATGGGGCCGCGGATGGAGGCCAGCTTCTGCGAGGCGCGGGCACGGTCGCCCTGCTTGATCTCGCGCAGCACGTCGTCAATAAAACTGCGGTCGAATACGTTGGAATCGTAGAACTGCCAGATTTTAAAGATTACCACACCCACGGCATAGACGGACAAGGCCATCAGCGCCCATAGCATTAGCCCACCCTTGCCAAGGATTTCCAGTTCCGACATCGAGAGACTCCCGTTGTTTTTTATTAACCAATCAGTAAGAAGTTACCATATGTACACTGGCGCTGGTGTGTGGTCCAGCATTTCGTGTGATAAAGGCAATCGAGGCGAACATTGTTTTTTAACGGCTTCTGTGCCAACATTACCGCCCATGAAACCCATGCCATCCATCTCAGGCGCGCCGCTGCTTTCGCTGGTGGTACCGATGTACAACGAAAGCGAAGGAATGGCGCAGTTTTTCTCGCGTGCGTTGCCGGCGCTGGAGGGCATTACCGCGTCGTGGGAAATTGTGTGCATCAATGACGGCAGCCAGGACAACACGCTGGAGTTGCTGAAGGGCTACCACGCTCGCGACCCGCGCATCCGCTACCTTTCGCTGTCGCGCAATTTCGGCAAGGAAGCAGCGCTCTCCGCAGGGCTGCATAACACGCTGGGGCAGGCGGTTATCCCGCTGGATGCCGACCTGCAGGACCCGCCGGAGCTGATCCCTCAAATGGTTGCGCTGTGGAAGCAGGGCTACAAGGTGGTGCTGGCCACGCGGGCGCAGCGCACCGGCGACGGGTGGTTCAAGCGCCTGACCGCGCGGGCTTTTTACCGCCTGATGTCGCACCTCACGCGGTTCGAGATTCCTGAAAATACCGGCGATTTCCGCCTGATGGACGCGCAGGTGGTGGAAGTGATCCGCCTGCTGCCGGAACGCACGCGGTTCATGAAGGGCCTTTTCGCATGGGCGGGGTTCAAATCCACCCGCGTATATTATGACCGCCCGCAACGTTCGGCAGGCCAGGCCAAGCAGGATTTTTCACGGCTGTGGCAGCTGGCCAAAGACGGCATTTTCTCCTTCACCACCTTTCCGCTGCGGCTGACGACCTATGCGGGCGCGGCGCTGTCGGCATTTTCCATCACCTACGCGGTGTACCTGTTCGTACGCACCATTGTGCGCGGCGTGGATGTGCCGGGTTATGCCTCGCTGATGACGGCCATATTGTTCATCGGCGGCGTGCAGCTGCTGTCGCTCGGCATCATCGGGGAATATGTGGGCCGCATTTACCGCGAGGCAAAACACCGGCCGCTATACGTGGTCGACGAAGCCTCGGAGGAAGGATTTAATTCCTGAGCTTTCAGCCGAGCTTTGCACCGGGCGTGGAAGGCCCCTTGGCAATGGCCGTTTTGGGCGCGCTGCCGTCGTGCTCATGATGTGAGAAGCCAAGCTGCACCAGCACGTCGGTAATGGCATCCAGCGGACTAGGAGCATTCCGGACAATTTCGCGCTTTTTCACCGCCTCTACAGCCGTCTTCTCTAATGCGTTTGCGCTCTTCTTGTTGATGCCGAAATCTGTGGCAATGTCCAGCTGTAGCTTTGGTCCAGCTTTCCAGCTCTGCAGGCCGGTGCCGTCAGTCAGATTCACCGTACGGTCGAACGAAACGGTGGGCAGCGGCGCCATGTTGCCGGAAACCAGCTGCAACTCATCCTGTACGCCAAGCAGCAGGCGTTGCGGTTTTTTCTCCTTGTCCATGACGAGAAGGATACGGGCGTCTGGGCGGGCACGTATTTCTTCGTCGATAATCAGCCGCACGTTTTTAGGGAAATTTTGATACTGGCTTGAGTCCTGCAGGGCCTTCGGGCTCATCAGCGACATCACGCCGTTATCGGTTTCCGTCGTTTGGGTTTGCTGCGCGCTCAGCTTCAGCTTTTCCCGGGCCGTATCCAGATTGTGGATCGTAACCATGGCGTCCGGGTCTTTCTCTGCCGGTTTGGGTAGCGCTTCCGCGCCCTTGTCAGAAGTGTCGCGTATGATCTCCGGCCTGGGAGCAAACTCCTTATCTAGTTCTTCTGCACTTTTCCTGTTGATGCCGAAATCCGTTTTTCTGTAGTCGATGACATTGATTTTTTTGCCTGTGCCGACGACGGAGAGGGTGTCAGCAGTGATGTCCAGCTTCAGTTTTGGCGCATTTTTCCAGCTCTGCAGGCCGGTGCCGTCGGTGAGGTTCACCGTGCGGTCGAACGAGACGGTGGGCGTTGGCACCGGGTTGCCGGAAAACGGCTGCAGATCGTCCTGCGTACCCAGCAGCAGACGCACCGATTTCTTTTCCTTGTCCATGACAAGCACGACACGCCTGTCCGGGCCCGCCCGCGCTTCATCATCGATAATCTGTTGCGCGTTCTTTGGAAGCTTTTTGTAATGTTCTGAGTCCTGCAGGGCTTGCGGGCTCATCAGCGACATTACTCCGTTGTCGGTTGCCGTTGTCTGGATCTGTTGCGCGCTCAGCTTCAGCTTCTTCCTGGTTTCGTTCAGGTTGCTGTCCGCCACCATTTTATCGAGCTTGGCGGCCACTGCCGGGTCCGTGATCACCCGCGCGCTTACATCAAAGATTTTGCGCGTAATGTCGGGCGTGAATGCGGACGTTTCATCGAACACCTTCGCTTTTGGCGTGCCCATTTCCTTCGCATCCGTTGCCAGCGGCACGCTTACCACCTCCGGCAGTGTTGACTTTTTCGCAGTCTCTGCTTTCAGGTCAATGTACTGGCTGGCTTCTACGGCGAACTGGAATTTGTCATTATCGCGTTGCAACTGCCCCACCTGGATGCCGACCGGCTTGCCGTTCCGGTGCACCACGAGGTAAACACCACCCTGGTTTTTATTTATTCCGCCATCGAGATTGGTGTCATCCTTGTCGGCCTTGAACATGTCGCCGAATTTTTTGAGGAGGTCTTTCTTCAGGGTTTTTTCCGTATCGTTCCCGTCAAGGTATGGGACCGGCTTGCCCTTGGCGTCCTTCAGCGTGCCCTCAAGCAGCTGGGTGTAGGACTCCGGTGAAATCACCATCACGTAATCCTGTCCGTTGACGCCGAATCCCTTCGGGCTGCCTGTCATTCCCTCTTTGATTTTTCCAACCGCAGCCCACCATGCCTTGGCGCGCTGTTCTTGTATTAATGCTTCGTCTGCCATAATATGGCCTGTTGAAAAAATCACGTAATGGAATACGTTAATAACCGATTTTAGCAAAGTAATGTTAAGCTTTCGTGACGGCAGGCGGTTTTTTGCCAGACATTTCAATGCCGGTGCTGCCATCCTACGGAATTAAACGCAATTTTAACTAAACACGTGTATTCATCGTAATAAGGGATTCTTATTTTTGCGTATGCCATGGAGGCTGTTTTGAAGGAAATCTACATCGAATCCATCCTGCTGATCGAGCGGCTGCACCGCCGTTTCCTTGATATCATCAAGACAGAACTGGAGCGGCTGAAGATCGAGGACATCAATAACGTCCAGACGCTGATCCTGTATAACATCAGCAACGAGCAGCTCACCATCGGTGAACTGACAAACCGCGGCTATTACCTCGGTTCCAACGTGTCGTACAACGTGAAGAAGCTGGTGGAAAACAATTACCTGATGCAGGAGCCTTCGCCGCATGACCGGCGCTCTACGCGCATTTCGCTGTCACCGAAGGGCAAGGAACTCTGCGCCAAGATCGATGCGCTGTACCAGCGCCACTTAGAGGGACTGCAGAAGGGCGAGCCGGGCATTGATGCTCTGAAGAGCCTGACCGGCATCATGAACCAGCTGGAACGCTTCTGGACGGAATGCGTCAACAGCGCCTACCGCATTAAATAGCTCAGGCCGCGTTTAATTCCGGGCTGCGTGTTTCGGCCGCCGGGGCAAACCGGATCGCCATCGTGTCCTTCGACAATTCATCCGGCCCTTCCGGGTCAACCTTGTTCCTGTCCTTGCCGGGCCCTGCCATCATGATGTCGATGCCATCCCTGCCTTGCAGCGGGAATTCATCCAGCGTGTGCAGCAGCAGGTAATCCTTCCGGTCCCTGCCAAATGGCCGCGCCGCCACCACCAGTGTGTGTTGCGGGCCGGTCAGCGGTTCGCTCACGGCGATGTGGTAGTCGTCATAGCCCTTCCGGTGCAGCTTGTCGGCCAGTATGTTGGCCAGCATCAGCGTGTCCTGAGCGTTCAGCTGGTATGACACCTGCACTACGTTCTGGTCGCCGGCGATGATGGCATCGGCCAGCGCGTCCACTTTGGGGAAGGTGGGTGATTTTTGCATTTCAGCGCGGATTTCGTTGTTGATCGCCCCGCGTACCAGCGAAGACGCATTCCAGCCCGGCACGTGTGTTACCTGCTCCAGTGTGTCCCAGTTATTGAGAATAGCGCGCCACTGGAGGGAGGTGCGGGCCAGCTCCCTGATCTGCTCATGCCCGCGCGGGTCGCTGTGCACAAGCTGCACGCACTGGCGGAAGTCCTGGGCATCATGCGGGTAATCTGGGCCTATGCTGCTGTGAGGCCTTACTGCCATACCCGCTGAATGTGCCATAGCCGTTCTCCCTGTGTTTTTTGTAGAGCCCTGAAATCGGGGCGATATTAACAGAAATTAATTGTTATATCAACACAATCAAAAAACGCGGGCAGATTGGGGTATTTTTAATTATTTTAGGTAGTTAGGCGGCCATCTTCAACAAGGGCAGCCCACAGGCGCGCCCGGGTTATTCGGGAAGTTTCCCCTCACGGCGGGCTGCTTTCAGTATCTCCATCGTTTTCTGCAAAGAGGGGTCTGCCGCTGCAAGGCGATCGAGGTCATCGTCTTTCAGCGTTTTCGGGGGTGATGGGGTGACCCCGCGCATGTCGCACAGGCCATGCTCGTTGAACGAACCGGGAGGCATCGTATCCACTGTTTCCACCACATTGCTTGCGTCATCACGCATGGACTGGACTGATATTTGGCTATCTAAATTCCAATCTAACCTGTAAATAGTCGCGCTGCCCTTAATCAACCCTTCCTCCCACCGGCGTGTATCCAGCGCGAAAGCTGTGGCAAAGCTTTTGCCCATAAAATCTGCGCTCAGGAACAGCAGGTTTGGCTGTGCATTGAGGATCCCTACTGCATCGGAGATAAAACCCCTTCCGCCCAGACCATTACCATCAAGATTTTGTGCACCATTATCTATCGGCCCCAGTATCCGTACTTCCAGCGTTTGTGCCGGATCGGTGCGGATAGCGGCCAGCAGCGCTGTCAGCGCATTGCGGCTGTCGGCCGACATTTGCGGCGCCCCATCCTCATTTTCTGCCACATGCACTACGCCACCGGCGCGCGTAACAGTATTAAAGATAGCTACTCCCATGCAGGGAGCAATGGCTGCTGTGCCCGCAATGGGACATGCGCTTTCTGCATCGGTAAGGACCGCGGTATGCATTTCTGCCAGACGGCCTTCCCTGGGCCTGAATTCTTCGGGCGCAGGATCGATATATCTGCAGGGGGGCAGCTCGTACAGGCGATCGAGCAGCGTGTTCATATCGGTGATGGTGCCGCTGCGTATTGCCGGAGCCATGTCCGGCAATTGCCCGCTGTCGCGTGCCTCCTTGATAGCCCTGACAGCATCCGCCATACCGGGGTCCGCTGCTACAAGCGCATCGAGCTGTTCATCTGTCAGCGGTTTGTCAGCCATTAGGCCGCCATCTTCAGCTCTAGCCGCTCAAACATCCACACCAGCGCCCGCGTCAGCTCCACCATCATTTCACGGGTATGCTGGGGCGTGGGCGTGATGCGCAGGCGCTCGGTCCCGCGCGGCACGGTGGGGAAATTGATCGGCTGCACATAGATGTCGAAGTTCTGCAGCAGCATGTCGGAAGCCTGCTTGCAGCGTGCCGGGTCGCCCACCAGCAGCGGGATGATATGGCTGACCGTGTGCATGACGGGGATCTGCGTGCGGTAGAGCATGTCTTTCAGCAGCGCCACGTTGGCATGCAGCTGCTGGCGCTCTCCTTGCGATTCCATCAGGTGCTGGATGGCGGCCGATGCTCCCGCGGCAAGCGCTGGCGGGATGGCGGTAGTGAAGATGAACCCCGGCGCACAGGAACGGATCATATCCATCAGCGCCGACGAGCCGGTGATGTAGCCGCCCATCACGCCATACGCCTTGGCCAGCGTGCCCTGAATCAGCGTGATGCGCTCCATCGCGCCGTCGCGCTCTGCCACGCCCGCGCCGCGCGGGCCATACATGCCGACCGCATGCACTTCGTCGAGATAGGTGATGGCGTTGTATTTTTCCGCGAGGTCGCAGTAGGTGTTGATGGGCGCAATGTCGCCTTCCATGGAATACACCGATTCAAACACGATGATCTTCGGGCAGCGTATATCCACGGACTTGAGCAGCTCCTCGAGGTGTTCCGGGTCATTATGGCGGAAAATGTGCTTTTCGCATTTGCCGTGGCGAATACCGTGGATGATCGAGGCGTGGTTACATTCGTCGGAAAACACCACGCAGTCCGGCAGCACGGAGCAGAGCGTGGCCAGCGTGGCGTCATTGGCCACATAGCCGGAGGTGAACACCAGCGCCGCTTCCTTGCGGTGCAACCCGGCCAGCAGCCGCTCCAGCTCCACCACCGCGTGGTGCGTGCCGGAGATGTTGCGCGTGCCGCCCGCGCCCGCGCCGTAGCGCGCTAAAGCATCGTGCATGGCGGCGAGCACCTTGTAGTGCTGGCCCATGCCGAGGTAATCGTTGCTGCACCATACGGTGACGTCGCGGCCGGTGATGTGGCTGCGGGCCAGCGGGTAGGTGCCGACGTAGCGCTCAAGGTCGTTGAATACGCGGTAACGCCCTTCCGCCCTGATGCGCGATACGGCCTCGGCAAAGGATTGCTCATAATCGAGGCCGGTTTCATTTTCTGTTGTTTTATCAAGCAGTAAGAGTGGCATCTTAAACCATTTCAGCCGATAATTGATTAAATGTCGTCACGTGGTGCCGGGCCTTAATCCTGTGCATGGCCGTAAGCAGCAGCGTAAACAGCAGCAGCGCCGTCAGCTGGTGAAGCGTGGCAAGCAGGAGCGGCACCTGCAGCGTGAGCGTTGTAACACCCAGCACAACCTGCACCAGCACTGTAACCGCGATGCCATTCCGCAGCCGGCCAATTGCCGGATGCGTAGCATACCTGCGGCTTTCCAGCCACCATAAAAACACGCCCGCCGCCACGATCATCGCCAGCCAGCGGTGGATGAACTGTACACAGGCGATATTATACAGCAGATTTTCCCATAGCGGGTTGATTGTAGTCAAATCCTCCGGCAGCCACCTTCCGTTCATGGTGGGAAAAGTATTATAGATCAGCCCGCCATGCATCCCGGCCAGCAGCGCGCCATAAAAAACCTGCACGCAGAACAGACTAGTCAGACTAGTCAGTTCATACTTCAGCCGGCGCGGCAGCGGCTCCTGTGGTGGGCGCGGGTTGATGCCCAGCGCCGTCCACAGCAGCAGGCCAAAGATCAGGAATGCCAGCATTAAATGCATCGCCAGCCGGATATGGCTTACATAAGGCCCCACCAAAAGGCCGCTTTTCACCATGTACCACCCCATCGCGCCCTGCAGGCCGCCGAGCGCGAAGATACCCATCATCCGCACGGTAAACCCGGCCGAAAATGCGCGCCTGAACACAAACCATGCAAACGGTGCGAAAAACACCAGTCCTGCCACACGGCCCAGCAGCCGGTGGATAAATTCCGGCCAGAAGATGTGCTTAAACTCCTCTACTGTTATGCCTTCGTTGATAATGGCATATTGTGGCGTGGCCCGGTAGGCGGCAAATTCATCCTGCCAGCCCTCCGCACTAAAGGGCGGGATGATACCATGCACGGGCTTCCACTCGGTGATGGAAAGCCCGGAGCCGGTAAGCCGTGTATAGCCGCCCGCCAGCACCATCAGCGCCACCATGAGCGCGCAGGCGGTCAGCCAGCGCGTGACGGGGCGGCGGTAGGCAGCGTTCACCATTGCGTGCAAATCCTTCATAGGCTAATAAAATAGCCATGTACTCCCGGCCCGACAACGACACAACCGGAAAATTGGCCGCGCCCCCGCAACTGGAGCGGCTGTGGCTGCTGCTTGGAGTGACGGCGCTGGCGCTGGCCGGGCTTTTCTCGCTGGTGCTGGTGGTGGGGCGTACGCCGTCGACGTCGTCCATACAGTTGATTTCCGATCTTTTTCATAAAGCGCTGGTGGTGCACGTGGACCTCTCGGTGCTGGTGTGGTTTTTGACCATTAGCTCCATGATCTGGAGCATGGAGGCGCGCAAATGCCGCACATGGGTACATTTTCCGTTGCTGGAGGAAGCCGCGCTGGCCGCCATGGCCGCTGGCAGCCTGCTTCTGGCGCTATCGCCGCTGGCGGGCGGCGAGGCGCTGATGAGCAATTATATCCCAGTGATTGCCAACCCGGTGTTTTTCCTCGGGCTGGCATTGATTTTATGCAGCGTGGGGCTGATGCTGCTGCACGTGTTCCTGCACCGGCCGCCGGGGGAATCGGTGGTGGGCTTTGCCGCCTACACGGCCGCGCTGACCGCCCTGATCGGCCTGTTTTCCTACCTGTGGGCCTGGCAGCGCATGCCGGCGGTGATCGAGGGCCAACAGTATTTCGATATGCTGTTCTGGGCCGGCGGGCACGTGTTTCAGTTTGTGAACACCCAGATGACCATGATTGCGTGGCTGGCGCTGATTGCCGCACTGATTCCCGCGTTCCGCCTGCCGCGCGGGCTGCTACTTGCGCTGTTTTCCATTGCGCCGCTCACCGCGATATTCACCCCGCTGGTGTTTGTAAGCTATGGCGTGGCTTCGCAGGAGTTTCGCCTGTTCTTCACCCACCGCATGATGGATGCAAACGGCATCGGCCCCGCCATACTGGGCGTAGCAATTATCGCGGCGCTGCTGAAGGCGGGCTGCCCGGCGCCAGCGCAGAAGGCGCTGCATTCCACACTCATCATGTCGCTGCTGCTGTTTATCTACGGCGGGGTGATCGGCCTTGCCATCCATGGCGAAGACGTGACGATCCCGGCGCATTACCACGGCTCCATCGTCGGCGTGACGCTGGCCTTCATGGGGCTTGCCTATTTGTGGCTGCCGCGCTTCGGGGACAGGGAAGTTGCGGGGTCGCGGCTGGCGTTCTGGCAGCCGATCGTTTATGGCAGCGGGCAGATCATGCACATTTCCGGCCTTGCGTGGAGCGGCGGTTACGGTGTGCTGCGCAAAACCCCCGGCGCGCTGGAAGGCGGGTTCACCGCCGCCAAGGCCGCCATGGGCCTGATGGGCATGGGCGGGTTGCTGGCCATTATCGGCGGGTTCATGTTCGTGGTGGTGGTGGCGCGCTCGGTTTACAGCAGTTCTTCCAGACTGCCATCCGCGAAATAGTGCGTGCAGGCCAGCTCGCTGGCAGCAACGCGGTCGGTGGCGTAGCCGGGCAGGGCCTGTAATGTCACAAACCCCTGATCGTGCAGCGCGGCGATGGTTCCCCGGTCGGCCGGCGTGGCGATGAATACGCGTTTTCCCAGCGCCGGCGTGGGGAGCAGGCGGGACAGCGTGTTCATATACAACGTGCAGCCGGTAGCTTCGCGCCGCAGGCTGCCGTTGTCGATGCGGTAGCGCCCGCCGCATCCCAGCTCGCCCAGCGCGCCTTCCGCGAAGAATGAAAACGTAACCCCCGTGTGGTATTCCAGCCCGCGCGCCTCGGTGACATCTACCGTCAGGTCCACGTTCGGCGGCAGTGCTGCCTTCACCAGCATGGCCACGCGCTCCAGCGTGCGGAGCTGGCTGGCGGCCTGCGGCGGCAGGTCGAGGCGCTTCAGCGCGGCTAGTGCTTCGTCGGCCGGGCCGGCGGCGGCGATCAGCCCGGCGAGCAGCTTGTGCTGCGAAATGGGGAAATCTGAAATAGCCGAAATATCTTTGTGGGCGGCGGCGTGCAGGAGCGCTTTCAGCTGCTCGTTATCAAGCACTTCGCCCTCCAGCAGCGATAAGGCGATGCCCGGCATGTTCAGGTCAATGGAAAACCATGGGAGCCCAACCCGGCGCAATGTTTCGGCGGCCACCAGTATCACTTCCGCATCCGCCTCCGGCGTATCGGGCCCGATCAGCTCGATACCGGCCTGCACCAATTGCCGCCCGCCCCGGTTGCCGTTGTTGGAAGCGCGCAGCACCGGCCCTGCATAAGACAGGCGCAGCGGCAGCGGCACATCCGCCAGCCGCGAGGCGGCGATGCGTGCAATCTGCAGCGTTATATCAGCGCGCAGGCCCATCACCTGGTGGGAGCTGGCATCCATCAAACGCAGCACCTGCGACGAAAGCGTCGCGCCGCGCCCGGCCAGCAGGCTTTCGGTATATTCGATCAGCGGCGGGGATGCCTGCGCATAGCCATAGGACTCGAAGCTGGAAAGCAGGCGCGACAGCAGCTCCGTTTCCTGCTTGGCAAACGGCGGCAGCAGGTCGTAACATCCGGGAGGAAGCAGGGTCTTCGCCATAATGTACAAATTGAGATTGCGTGAAGCTGGAAGATACGCGAAGGATACCCCATGATCAACCCCGAATGGATAGGCTACACGGCCGGGCTTTTCACCACCACTTCCTCGCTGCCCCAGCTGGTTAAGGTAATCCGCTCGCGCCATACGCAGAGCATCTCGCTGTGGATGTATGTATTCGTGGTATGCGGCGCCATATTATGGATGACCTACGGGGTGTTGATAAACAGCCCTTCGGTTATCATATGCAACGCTATAAGCTTGGTGACTTCCTCGTTGATTCTGGCGATGAAGCTGCGTCACGGCTGAGGCGCTGGTATATCCGGTAGCTGACCGGGATGGACGCCAGGTAGGCGATGCTGAATATCATGGTGGCCAGCCACGGCTCGATCATGAACGCCACCACCGCCAGCGCGCCTGCCACCATTACCGGCAGGATCAGTTCTGGCTTTATCCGCACGTTCTTGGCG
>Ga0206971_10159_pt1 | contig 24123 bp, 24 predicted proteins | sample Alteio_BWOrgHeat_85_FD_152917 | JGI IMG/M metagenome (GOLD analysis project Ga0206971, IMG submission 152917) | Enriched cells from forest soil in Barre Woods Harvard Forest LTER site, Petersham, Massachusetts, United States -... | ecosystem: Environmental > Terrestrial > Soil > Temperate forest >...
GATTTGGTTTGGGTGAAGCTCTGCCAACGAAATTCCGCGCGATCCTTGCTCGCCCAGCAGTACCACGTTTCGCGCGAGGCGTCGGAAACCGTTTTTTTGGCAAACGCATCCGGTGAGCAGACCGCGACGTTTTTCCCTTGCTCCGGATCGCGGGCGGAACGATAGAGGCAGAGCTCGACCCCGTCCTCGCGCATCGAAGTGCCGAGACTCTGGCTGTCCGCATAGCTGGTCTTACTCGAAATTTTTTCTGTATAGGCGTCGAAGGGAGGGGCGGTGACATCGATCGCTTTATCGGACTCCAATGGAATCCAAAATGCCGTCAAAAAAATCTCCGACTGGATGTCGGCCGTCGTATCGTTGAGAAAACACAGGCGCCAGTAGGCGACCTCCGCCACGGCGGTTTCGATAGCAAGAGAGCCATACCAGACGCCGGGTTCCGTCGCCGTGCGGAAACGGGAGCCGTGGTGGAGCGGAGGATAACGGAAAGGCGTGAAAAGAAGATAATGCAGATGAGTCCAGGCGGGCCCTTGTGGAATGGGCGGTTTGACCGTTTCGATCAGTTCTTCCAGACGCTCCTGTTCCTGATCAGAGTCGACGAGCTTGCGGGTGGACACCCGAGACTGATCTTCCACCAGGCGCCAGGCCTGGCAAGAAAGAGACCGGAGCCTAGATTTTCCCGCGCAGTGCGTCCAGATAAGTGACGACAAAAAACAACCCCTGTAGACTTTTAATCAGATCGCGCGGAATGCCTCCCAAAGCCTTGTTGGGCGCGTGGATCCACTGACGGACATGATCCTCGCGGCCCCCAAAAAGCGCGTCCAACGCCCGATACGCCCGTAGAAAAACCAAAGCGATCTCCCCCTCTTTTGTCGCGGGCTCGATAAAGAACGTGCGGTTGGCCAGCCTGGAAATGGTCGGTTCGCTTTTTCCGAGAACAAGCGCCAACTCTTTTTGCGTCAAGCCGGCGCGCTCGCCCGCGCGCAAGAACGCCTTGCTTAATAGCGAGGCGTCGTCTGCTCGGCCACGAGGTTGAGGGGCATGAAGGTTCATTTCTATTGAAAGTATATCACAGCTTAATTTCTATTGCAATAGGCGTTCGAGGGCTACCCATGCAACGGAGTCTGCAGGGTTTGCCGTCAGTCGGTGATCAGCAGTATTTCAAGAAAAGGGTTTTGGTCGTCTTCGCGCCACCAGGCCTTGGCTTCTTTGAACTTCCCCCCGTGCACGGAGGCAATCACGTTGATCCAGCCGGAAAGCATGGGCTGGCCTTCGTCCGTTTTGCTGGGACGCGGTGGGTGATCCGGGTGCGTGTGGTAAATACCAACGACATCCAGATTTTCTTTTTCGGCCGCCAGCTGAGCGCTCATGAATTCCTGAGGAGAAAAGGAGAAGTCAAACCTCCCACGCCCTTCCTCGCGCAGACTGTTTTTAAGCGTGATGATTTTGGTGGCGGTCTTTTCAGCCTGATAAGGTCCAAGAAGCAGGCCGCAGCCCTCAAAAGGATAGGCCACTTCGGCTTGTTCTTGCAGGGTCACCCAGGTTTCTTTTGTGAATGTGATTGATGGCGGCATTTTACTTGTTGTTGTATTTTTCCCAGAAGGACAGGATTTCGTCCCAAAATTGGCTGCGCAGGTAGCGGTCGCCTCGATCCGGAAGGACGGTGACAACCACGCCCTCTTTCACCCCTTGAGCCACTTCAAAGGCTCCCTGGAGAGCGGCGCCGCCGGAAAATCCAATCAGGAGCCCTTCTTCGCGCGCGATCCGGCAGACCATTTCATATGCATCCTCAGTGTAGACGGAGATTTTTCGATCATGTACCTTTGGATCATAGATCCCGGGCACGATCGAACTTTCCATGTGCTTAAGACCTTCCAGACCATGCAGCGCGCCGGCAGGTTCCACCGCAATAATTTCAATTTTCGGATTCAACTCTTTGAGCCGCCGCCCAGTCCCCATCAACGTTCCGGAGGTGCCGATTCCCGCCACAAAATGGGTCACGCGTCCTTGCGTCTGGTTCCAAATTTCCATCGCCGTGGTCTGATAATGCGCTTTCCAATTGTTGGGATTGTTGTATTGGTCAGGCATGAAATAACGCTCGGGAGATTTTTTGAGCCTGGCCTGCGCTTCCACGATCGCTCCATCCGATCCCTCTAGTGGATCGGTCAGAATGACCCGTGCGCCAAACGTTTCGGCGATGCGTCTCTTTTCACCAGCATTTTCAGGAATGACCAACTCAACCTGGTAGCCCAACGCAGCACCGATCATCGCGTAGGCCACGCCGGTATTGCCCGATGAGGAATCGAGGATGACCTTCTCGCGCGTCAGTTTTCCTTCGTGAATGCCCTCTTTGATCATGTTCCAGGCCGCGCGGTCTTTCACGCTGCCGCCAGGGTTGGCAAATTCCGCTTTCGCCAGAATCTGCACATGGGATTGTTCACCCAGCCAATATTTCAGCCGATCCAGACGCAAAAGAGGTGTATTGCCGATCAAATCGATCATCGACGATCCCAGTTTCGCTCCAGCCTGTACGGTCATAGGACGATTTCCCCTTCGTGAAATAGCGATGTTTTCCGTCGAGATTCTATCATGATCGCTCCGGAAGCGTCCACGCCGACCGTCCGCCCGCGGACTAGGCCGTCAGCTGTCTGCAGGTTCACCGGTTCTCCAGGTGTCCAATAATGTTTCCAATATCGTGTGCATAACGGGCCAAACCCATGCTTATTAAACCACGCATATTCTTTGTGAAAGGCGGAGAGAAAACCATCTAAAAGTTGAGAACGTGGAATCACTCGATCACCCTCTGCCGCCAGAGAGGCCGCTCGCGACGCAAGATCTTTGGGCACAGGATTGTTGACGTTTACTCCCACCCCGATCACGGCCCAATCCGTTTTTTCCACTTGGCCGGACATTTCGGTGAGAATGCCAGCGCATTTTTTCCATCCATCGGCAGTCCGAATCATGACATCATTCGGCCATTTGAGCGCCGCCGCCTTTCCAGTGACTCGTTCGATGGCATCTCTGAGACAAAGTCCGGCCAATAACGTCACGGGAGCTAATCTCCGCGGAGAAAGCGTCGGTCTTAATAGAAGTGAAAACCACAGACCGCCATAACCGGACTCCCAGAGTCGATCCAGACGCCCTCGCCCTTTGGTCTGGATCTCCGAGATCCATAAATGCCCTTCGGGTAGCCCGGAGGCGGCGCCAGCTTTGGCCAGCGTTTGAGTTGAAGCCGTGCTCACCTGGTAATGTGGGTGAATCCAGGACGCTCCTTGATAGGAAATGAGTGAATTATCAAAACGCGTCTTGAAACGATACCCATGGCGACGCGAACTCTCCAGAGGCAAACCCAGGCTTTTGAGCGCTTTCATCTGCTTCCACACAGCGGTCCTTGTCACACCCAATTGGCGGGCCAACGCTTCACCGGAAATTTCCTGGCCGGGCTTTCCATCCAGCACCCGGACAAGGCTATCGCGGATAGACATGCGTGATATCGAGACTGCAGTCGAATGCTGGCGTGGAATGCGTGAGACACCCCATTGAAATCCGGTCAGGACGCAGTTTTGCCAGAGACCTTAAATCATCAGGCTTTATGCCACCCGTAAATTCAATTTCAATTGCTGGAATAGCCTTTCTGAGAATGCGCATCATGCGCGTAAGATCAGCGGGCTTCAAATTGTCCAGGAGAACCCGCTGAGGCTTGAGCCGCAAGGCGTCGCGAAGATCGCGCTCCGTTTGGACTTCCATCTGCAAAAAAACGCGACGCTTCTTCATTGCTTTATGGACGCGCGTCACCCAATCGTTTCCGGCTTTGCGTGAAATTTCTAGATGATTTTCCTTAATAAGGACGGCATCGCCAAGAGACATCCGGTGGTTGCTCCCGCCGCCGCAGCGAACCGCGTACTTCTGTAAGGATCGCCACCCGGGAAGTGTTTTGCGGGTGTCATAAAGATGAACCCGTGTACCCTTTAGTTTTTTGACTTGGTTGGAGGTAAAGGTGGCGATGCCAGAAAGATGCTGCAGCGCATTTAAGGCAGGTCGCTCAGCGGACAGAACGGACCGCGCTTTTCCACGGAATGTCGCTAGGATCATTCCCGGCCGAACTTGGGTCCCATCCGCAATGATCTGACGGAATCGGATCGCAGGATCAAGCGCTTTTAAGAATCTCTCCGCAAGCGGAATCCCTGCAACAACCCCATTTTGTTTCGCCACAATCGCGGCATCTATACGCCAGGTTGAGTCGATTAAGATGCGGGTGGTCAGATCACTGTGCGCGCTGTCTTCATGTAGGGCGGAACGGATGATCGTGCGAATTTCTGGGGCGTTCCAATTCATTTGCCCCATACGATAACAAATCGGGAACTGAAGGGAGCACTGTGGTGCGCCCCTTCACTTCTATTTTTTCATGAACACAAAGGGCAAGTAGGCGACTTTTTCGTCAGGGTACACGATCTTGCAGATGTAGTCTCCGGTCTGGACGGTCTGGCCGGCCAGATCGTCACCGTTCCAGCGGATGGGGGATGGGGCTTCCCCTTTGCTTTTCTTCCAGATCGCTCGACCACTGCGGTCGAGAATGGCCACTTCCGTCGCCGTCGGATCGAATTCCAATCCGGCGTTGCCGAATCGGCGAAATGGCTTGTTTTCACGTTTAGGGACATTGTTCATAGTGGGCACCTCTGATGCTATCTATCTCTTGAATTTTTCGATTGCAAGACCTTTTTCTTTAGTGTAAAACGTATTCAGTTCTAGGCGCGAAAAAATGGCATTTTTAATATATGTAAACGGGTGTGTTTTGTTGTTTCGGAAGATGAATAATAGTTATTGCACCTTAAAAAAACTCCTGTTATACTCAGCGCGAATCAGACGGTGAAGTATTAAAGATCAGTCGGAGTTTACAAGGAACAGGCGAGAGGAGCCAGCGTGATGAACCCATCGGTTTTAATAGTTGAAGACGATCCGGAAGTTCGCAGCTTGGTCGAATATACGCTCGCTAAAGAGAAATTCAAAGTACAAACCGCCGAAAACGGCAAGCAAGCGTTGGAAATTCTCGACACCACCGTTCCGGATGTCATCACGCTCGACCTGATGCTCCCCGATATCCATGGATTGGAATGCTGCAAAAAGCTTCGTGCCGATCCACGCTTTCAATCAGTGTCGATTTTGATGCTCACCGCCCTCGACAGCCTGGATGACATCGTTCGCGGGTTTGAAACCGGAGCGGATGATTATCTGGTCAAACCCTTTCAACTCCCTGAATTGGTAGCTCGGATCAAGGCTCTACTCCGCCGCCGCCATGTCGGTCGCTCAGAACGCATGGTCGCAATGGCCGGCAATACAACGGTGGATCTTGCCCATCACCGAGTAGCAATCAACGGTCAGCCCATGGACAACCTGACTTATAAGGAAATGGAGCTTCTCTTTATCCTTCTTCGACGCAGTCCGAAGGTCGTTCGACGCACCTATCTCCTTCAGCGTTTGTGGGGGCGCCAGGACAGCCGTGCTCTGGATGTCCATATTCTGCACTTAAGGCAGAAACTGGGGCCCAAGGCTGGAGAACAAATCTTGACCGTGCCGGGTCAGGGATACAAATTCGTCCCCATGCTCTTCTCACAGGACAATCAAACGGCGCCACAGGCCGGCGCGCCTCCGATTGTGCCACCACCTCCGGCGGCATCCGCCTCAGCGGCCTAGGTTATTTCTTCGCTAAAAGAGTATTAATTTCTTCGACAAGGAAGGTTAAGTCGCAGGGTTTGGTGACGAATCGATCGGCGCCGAGTTGCGCGCCCTTTTTCTGGTCGGAGGTTTGGGCGTAAGCCGTTAGGATGATGATCGGAATGCCTTTCGTTTTCTCATCGCTTTTGAGGCGGCGGCAAACTTCCCACCCGTCCAGCTTCGGCATGCCGATATCCAGGACAATCAACTCCGGCCTATCGGTCTCAACGCGTTCTAAGGCTTCAACACCGTTGTAGGCCGTGACCACCTGAAAGCCGCTGAACTCCAAGCTATCCTTCAAAATCATCACGATGTGCTCTTCATCATCGACAACCAAAATCTTAGCCATGCGACGTGTGTCCCTCCTGCCCTACAGAGGCTAGCACATCTTGCACGGTTTGAATTAAATTATTCGCGTCAAAGGGCTTGTTCACCCAAAAAGCTCCCGCGGCTTCGGTCTGAGACCCGATGCTTTCCTGACGAGACAGCACGGTTACGACAACGACGGGAATTTTGGTCCAGGCATTATTTTGTTTGATTAAGCGGATTAAATCGACGCCACTCATCCCGGGAAGAAGCATGTCGAGAATGATGAGAGACGGCAAGGGTTCGGCCCGAAGCGCCGCGTAAGCCTTCTCCGCCGTATCAAAAAGTTTGGTGCGGTACCCTTGTGCCTTAAGATTTTGGGCCACAAGACGCTGAGTACTTAGGTCATCTTCCACAACCCAGATGATCGCGGAATTATCCAAGAGCCACCACCACGACCGATTCATTTTGAAAACGGGAATTTTTCGTTTTTCCTGCTCCTCGAAGATTGTGCCCCCTTGCCATCTCGCCATACGAATAAAATCCACCTAAGCGAACCCCCGCGCCCCCTAAAGCATCGCGGATCACATCGATTTCCCCCTGAAATTCGCTGCCCAGCATTTTTTGGCGGGCTACACTACAGAAAAGGAGCGCCCCTTGGATGCGGGATCCGCCAAGCTGATCTTTGGCATCGCATGCGGCCTGCTGAGCCGCTTCCAAAGCGGATTCATAGCCCCCAATCATGAGCCTGATCCGGCTTCCTTCCTGAACGTCCCCGGTGCAAATGAGCGATCCTGCGCGGCCAACCCGGATCGCATCGCGCAGCAGATATTCCGATCGCCCAGGCATTTCGGATCCGAGAGGATACGTCAAGGTCATGCTCGCCAGCGTATTCTGCATCAGCTCATCACGCTTTAATCCTAAGAAGTCTTCATAGATCGAAACAGCCGGCTTGTGATCCAATTCGTAAACGATGTGCCCTGAGGAGTGCGTGACGCGCCGCGGCCTGCCAACCGGTACCCATCCATGACGATTGCCGATCCCAACTTTCATATTGCCGCAAAAAGCCACTCCGGTGATGCTGTCCGTCAAAATTTCCTCATTAAAGAATTGGAAGGTCTTCTGAAAATACAGATCGTCCGCGGCCATACCTCCGGCGAGTACCACGTCGGGTCCCAGGCCCGCTTCAATGCCGGAGAGCACATCGGACCCGCTCACGGAAAGGCCGTCAGGAAAAGCGAAAAATCCACGGATCGGCTGAGACGATTTAGCCAGAATTGATTCGACCAACTTCTGACCGGCGGCCCGAGGACCGCTGGAAAGGTTGCGTTCCACTCCTGAAATAAAGGATCCCCCATTACAGAGAAAACCGATGATTGTAATGGAACGGCGCCGTGGACCGGCCGTAATAATCCCACCGGCATCCGTACACCCGACCAAAGGAACCGGGCCGGTGACGCCGCGGATGGCCTTAAGCATTCTTGGATCGGCGAACCGGATCGACGAAAAAACCATCAAGAAATCCGGCTGGCGATTCGCGAGATGGGAGACAACCTGTTCGGCGGCTTCCTGGCCGGCGGCAAACACATCGGCCTGAGAGCTGACCCCGATTCCCATCTCCAGACTCATGAAGCCACCTTCGATGACGATCGTGGTTCAGGAATGACCTGTTTATCGAGATTAAGCGGCAAGGTAAAAATAAATCGGCAACCCTGATCAGGATCGCTTTCCACCCAGATTTTTCCTCCGTGCAAATTGATCAACGCCCGGCAAATCGGGAGCCCTAAACCTGTTCCTGGATTTTTGCGATTGGTTTCGTTATCCAACCGATAAAATTTGTCGAAGACTTTTTCCAGTTCAGCGAAGGCGATGCCGGGCCCCTGATCTTTGACCTCCAAAATGACGCCATCGAAATGTCGGCGGCCCGTGATGGTAATCACCCCACCGGGAGGTGAATAGCGGAGCGCATTCCCGACGAGGTTAATCAAAACCTGCTCAAGCTTATCCGCGTCGGCGACCAGTTGTGGAAAATCATCCGGAAAGTCCTTTACGAGCTGCACGCCATTGGCTTTGACGGAAAGTGTGTCAAACACACGCTGGGCGGTTTCCGCCACTGATACGCGGCGCCACTGAACTTCCATGCGCCCCGATTCGATTCTGGAAATGTCCAAAAGTTCGTTGATGAGCCGCGTGAGGCGATCCGTTTCTTCGTTGAGTACTCCTAAATATATTCGACGCTTATCTTCTGGAATTTCTTTATCGTAATGAAATAAGGTCACGATAAAACCTTTAATGGCCGTCAGAGGCGTGCGAAGTTCATGGGACACAAGCGAAATGAAGTTCGACTTAACCTGATCCAACTCTCGCAAGCGCTCGTTGGCTTCGACCAGATTTTTGGTTCGTTCCTGGACTTTCTCTTCCAACGTAAGATTGGCCTGGCCCAAAGCTTCGTAGAGACGGGCATTTTCAATGGCGGTGGATGCTTGAGTGGAATACATGGCATAAAAACGCCGCTCCGCATCGGTCAACCGCAAAGTCACATGCGTGCGCGCTCCGACGATAAATCCGATCAAGCGGGATTTAATCCGCATCGGCAAGAGCAGAAGAGAGGAGACCGACAAGGTACTTAGCAATTTTGCCCATTCCGGAGGGGCGAAGGCGGCGGTTTGCAGGTACACCTCTTCCTGCTGCAAAGCCGGGAGAACAAATTCCTTATAGCTATCTAAGAATAGCCGATACTCCGTGCTGGAAAATCCGGTGTAGGCGCTTTGCAGAGGCCGCTGAGAATTCTTTTCGAGGAAGACGATTCCACTCTTCTCGAAATCCAGGTCTTTTGTCATGGACTCCGAAATGCCGCTGAGAATCAGCTCGAGATCAAATGTCGAATTAATACTGGATCCAATGCGATGGAGAGCGTGAAGCTGCGAGATTTGCTGATCAAAGCGTTCATTGGCTCTGTGCAGGAGATAGTCCGTGCGAATGAGCATTCGAGCTGTGCGATCTAGCTCTTCATAGGCCTTTCGCAGCTCATTCAAGCCTTTTTTCTTCGAGCGGGGCTTTGATTTTGGCTTGATAATCCGACGCATTGTGAAAAAAGTCTATCTCGTGAAGGGGCTTATTTCAACTCTTTTTTTCGAGAGACATTTGTTGAATCTCATTGATTTTATCGCGCAAAGCGGCGGCCAGCTCAAATTGCAAATTATCGGCCGCCTCACGCATTTGCGTTTCGAGATCCAACAGGATGCCAGGGATTTTCTCAGGATGAAGCAACGGTTCTTTATCGTCTATAAAAAGGCGCGAAACGTGCGCTCCGTAGGCCTGAACTTGAAATTCCTCAAGTTCTTGAATGGATTTCACGATAGTTTGGGGGGTCAGATGATGCTCTTTATTGTATTCGATCTGTTTTTTTCGGCGCCGGTCCATTTCTTTTATGGCTCGATCCATAGAACCCGTCCTCCTGTCCGCATAGAGGATAACTCGCCCGTTTACATTTCTGGCAGCCCGGCCACAAACCTGGATGAGCGTCGTCTCGCTGCGTAAAAATCCTTCTTTATCGGCGTCTAATACCGCCACCAGCGAGACCTCAGGAAGGTCTAACCCTTCCCGAAGCAAATTGATGCCCACTAACGTGTCAAAGTTCCCCTTCCGAAGGTCGCGCAGTATCTCGATACGCTTCAACGTATCAATATCAGAATGCAGGTAGCGAACTTTGAGATTTTTGCGAAGGAAATAATCCGCGAGATCCTCGGCCATGCGCTTGGTGAGCGTCGTGACCAAGGTCCGTTCCTTGCGTTTGACCGTCGTCTCAATCTCCCGCATCAAATCTTCCACCTGACCTTCGGTCGGACGAATCGTGACATTAGGGTCCACCAGACCTGTCGGGCGAATCACCTGTTCAACGACAGCGCCCTTGGTCTTTTTGAGCTCGTACGGGCCTGGGGTCGCGGAAATGTATAACGTCTGAGGAATGAGGGTCCCAAATTCGGCAAATTTTAGAGGCCGGTTATCCAGGGCGGAGGGCAGCCTGAATCCGTAGTCGATGAGAACTTGTTTTCGCGAGCGGTCGCCCTCATACATCCCGTTCACCTGAGGAATCGTCACGTGGGATTCATCAATGATCATGAGAAAGTCCTTGGGAAAATAATCGATAAGGCACGCGGGGCGCTCTCCAGGCTGGCGACCGGTGAGATGTCGGGAGTAATTTTCAATGCCATGGCAAAATCCCATTTCCAGCATCATTTCCATGTCGAAGCGAGTCCGTTGATCCAACCTCTGGGCTTCCAGCAATTTGCCTTTGGATTTGAGAAACGCCGTTTGCTCCGCCAATTCCGCCCGGATTGCCGAGACAGCCTTTTCCAACTCCGGACGCGTGCTGACGAAATGCCGAGCCGGATATATGTATGCCCGCTCTTTGTCGCGGATGACCTTACCGGTTAAAGGGTGGATCTCGGAAATTCGTTCAATCTCATCTCCCCAAAACTGCACGCGAAGCGCCGTTTCGAGATACGCCGGGAAAATTTCCACGGTATCGCCCTTCACTCGAAATTTGCCTCGCGAGAACTCGACTTCGTTACGCTCGTAATGGATGGAAATCAGGGACTGAAGCAATTCTTGCCGAGAATAGGTCTTCCCTTTTTCCAGCCCGACACACATGGACTTGTAATTTTCTGGGGAACCCAATCCGTAAATGCAGGACACTGACGCCACGATAATGACGTCCGATCGCTCCAACAAAGAGCTGGTCGCCTTTAACCTTAACCGATCGATGTGGTCGTTAATGGACGCGTCTTTTTCGATGTAGGTATCTGATGAAGGCACATAGGCTTCAGGCTGGTAATAGTCGTAATAGGAAATGAAGTATTCGACAGCATTGTTTGGAAAGAATTGTTTAAACTCCGCGTACAGCTGCGCCGCCAGGATTTTATTCGGAGACAGAACTAATGTCGGCTTTTGAATCTGAGTGATGAGATTGGCCGCCGTAAATGTCTTGCCGCTGCCGGTGACGCCGAGCAGAATCTGATGCGGAGTACCCGCACGCAGCCCTTCGGCGAGTTCCGCAATGGCGGCCGGTTGATCTCCGGCTGGCTTAAACGACGATTCGAGTTGAAAAGAGGCCACAGCTGATTATACTGCGGCAGACCGCCAGGAATTTCAGCGAACGGGAAATTGAGCGATGAACTGCTGAACGAGGGAATTAAAACTATCGAGATCAAAAGGCTTTTTTACATGTGCCACCCGCGAGGCATTCTCGATCGATGGATAAACATCCCTTGAAAGTTCACCGGTGATAAAGATAACTGGGATTTTTGCCGTTTCCTGAGTGGAGCGAAGATATTGAAACGCTTTAAGACCGCTCGTCATGGGCATATTGACGTCCATAATTATCAAATCCGGCTGAGATAATCGAGCGTGGCGTAGCGCCATTTGTCCATCGTAAGCGCAAAAGACTTCATATCCCAACTCGTTAAGATTTTCGCGAAGGAGATTGACGATAGCGGGATCATCGTCGGCGACGACGATGCGGCCCATTCCACTGTTTAATGTCCGCCCGGTCCCCGGGACGGATGAGGACTCTATGCCCATGTACTAAACGATAACGCAGGTCTGATATCGCTTCAATAGTACCAAGGACTCTAATTGGAAGGAAGAAGGCCCAGGCATTTACTGGGTCTCGTCAGGCTCGGTGGGGTATTTTTCGAGCAACTGCCGAACGAGCGAATTTAAATCGTCTAAATCAATCGGCTTTTTGACATGAGCCACTCGTGGCTGCGCATCCAAATGGGGAGCCACATTCGAGGAGGCTTCGCCGGTCAAGAATAAAACCGGGATGCGCTGGGTCTCAGGTGACTCTCTCAAATACTCCAACGCCTTAAGACCGCCCAAAAGCGGCATATTCACGTCTAGAACAATGAGATGTGGCCGTGACGTTCGTGCCTGTTGCAGGGCCATCTGTCCGTCGTAACCGAAGATCACCCGATACCCTTCGATTTCCAAATCTTCTTTGAGCAGGTTGACAATGCTTGGATCATCATCCACCACCAAAATTGTTTTTGGCATAGTCGGTATTATAGTAGATGTGCGGCGAGACGCCGCGCCGCGTCCTTCGAACTTGCCGGGCTCGCGGATTCTTGTATGGGGCCTGCCTTTAGTATTTCGTAGAGACGATTGGCCATGACAGACGGAGTTAAGGAATCTTGCAAAACAATGTGTCCGAGATGCTCAGATTCCAGCACCTTCGCATTATAAACTTGATGATTATTGGACGCATAGGGATAAGGAATGAGAAGCGCGGGGCGGCGGACTTCCAGAAGTTCCGCGACGGTCGATGCGCCGGCTCTCGAGACCACCACGTCGGCAGCCGCATAGGCATCCGCCATGTCATGGCAATAGGGTAAAAGTTTAACGGGCAAATTCAAGGATTCATAGAGCTTTTGGATCCGTGCAAAATCCTTCATCCCTGTGATATGGATGACTTGAATGGCCGGAATCCTAGAACGCAAAAGAGGCCACGCTTCGACCGAAATACTATTCAACGTGTGCGCACCCAAACTGCCTCCGAAGACGAGAATTGTGGCGGTTTGTGTATCGAGGCCGAGTTGTTCGCGACTTGTACGTCTATCCATGCGCCCAATGTCCGGACGAATAGGCAATCCTGACACCCATGTTTTGCCTGGCGGAAAATACGATTGGCTCGTGGCGAAACTGACCGCGATCGAGTCGGACCAGCGGGCCAGAAATCGATTGGCCAGCCCCGGGAACGCATTCTGCTCGTGCAACAATGTGCGGATGCCCATCGCATGGGCGGTAAGTATCACCGGAATTGAGAGATACCCCCCCATTCCGACAACGCGATCCGGTCGAATTTCTCGAAGAAGAGTTCGGGTCTCCAAACATCCACGGATGAAATTCACTGGAAAGGCCAAGGCCCGCCAAGATATCGATCGCGGAAGCCCCTGGCCAACGATGCCTCTATTCGCAAAGCCTTCTTTCTGCAAAATGTCTCGACCCATATCGCCTCGGCGTACGACAAACAAAATCTCATGCCCGGACAACGCGCGGGCGAGAGCAATGCCCGGATACAAATGGCCTCCCGTTCCACCGGCTACAATGAGAATTTTCATCGCCGCCTCTTCAGCCGTCGAGGGGACGTGTTCGGAATCCCCCCGGCTTGTCCGGAGATATTCAGGAGGATACCCACGGCGGACATCGTGATAATCAAAGAGGAACCGCCGAAGGAGACAAACGGCAACGGAAGACCTTTGGTCGGAAGAAGCCCGCAGGAAACGCCCATATTAATTGTTGCCTGAATCAGCACCCAGCAGGTAATACCCGCGGCCAGGAGCTGCCCAAAAAGGTCCGGCGCGCGCTTGGCCACCTGCCAGCCGCGCATACCCCATAACACAAAGACCAAGATAACGCCGATGGCGCCGATAAAACCAAGTTCCTCCCCGATCACGGGAAAAATAAAATCCGTGTGAGGATCCGGAAGATAGAGCAGCTTTAACTGTGAGGCTCCCAGCCCTTTCCCAAGAAGTCCCCCCGAACCAAAGGCGAGAAGCGATTGGGTCAATTGATAGCCGGCTCCGCTGGCATCCGCCCAGGGGTTGAGAAAGGCCACTAGCCGTCGGTAACGATAACCGACATGAAATAATTCGTAATAAAGGGGCGGCAAGCTCATTCCGATCATTCCTATGATATGGACGGAACTGGCTCCGGCTAAAAACATGAGAATCAACCCGGTCACGCCGAGCAGCATGGGTGTCCCAAGATCGGGTTCTTTAAGGATCAACCCACATAAAAGTCCCAGCACGATCAAGGGCGGCAGAAATCCTTTTCGTAAATCCTGAATCTGGCTGCGATGGCGATCGAGAAAATCCGCCAGCCAAATAATAATGGCAAGCTTCGCGACTTCCGACGGCTGAATGTTCATAAAGCCAAGAGGAATCCAGCGCCGCGCTCCTTTGACCACCGGACCGATGACCAAGACAGCGGCAAGAAGAACAAAAGCGATTACCAGAAGTGGCAGTGAATATTTCTGCCACCGGTGATAATCCAAACGCATGCAAAGGAAGAGTCCGGCCAAACCCACCCCATCCCAAATCATTTGTTTACGAACAAACAGGTACGCGGAGCCATACCGCTGTTCCGACATATTGGCGCTGGCGGAAAATACCATCACTAATCCCAGACCCAAAAGCAGCAAGGTGGCGACCAGAAGCGGCCGATCAATCGTGAAACGGATTCGTCTCAAGACAGTTTCCGGACCAGCGCTTTGAAATGCCGACCGCGCTCTTCATAATTCTTGTACTGGTCAAAGGAAGCGCAGGCCGGAGACAACAAAACGACATCCCCAGGCTCGGCGATCTCGGCAGCTCGTGGAACCGCTTTCTCCAGGGTTTGGCGTCGTTCCATGGGCACCAGCCCTCGCAATTCTCTTTCGATGCGCGGCGCATCCTCTCCAATCAAAATAATTCGCTTAACGACCTTCTTAATCAGAGGCTTCAAGGGCGCATAGGGCGATCCTTTTCCTTCCCCACCCATGATCACGACCAACGGATTTGTAAAAGAGAGAAGAGCGACACGCGTTGAATCGACATTGGTGCCCTTGGAGTCGTTTACATAGCGGACGCCGCGCCATGTTCGCGCGAGTTCGAGCCGATGTTCCACACCTTGAAATTTCCTCAGCACGCGCCGAATGATACTGATGGACACCCCTCCGGCCACCGCCATCGCGATTGAGGCTAAAACATTTTCGACATTGTGCGGGCCCGGCAAATTAGTGCGAAGCGGCCAGCGATGATGATGCTTCCCCCAACGAATCACCACCTCTGAACCCTCTACATAGATCCCTTGTTTCAATACCCGTTGCCGGCTGAACCAAAACATTCTTGCCCGGCATGCCTTCGCCAAACGTCGGCACCAGGCATCATCGGCATTGAGGACGCAGACGTCATGCAAAGTTTGATTTTCAAAAATCCGCGCTTTGGCCTGCGCGTAAGCTTTCATTGTTCCATGATGTTCCAGATGATCTGGAGTAATATTCAGGATGGCGGAGATCGTCGGATGGAACGTGTGAACATCTTCCAGCTGATAGCTGGACACTTCCAGAACCACCGCTGACTTCGGTGGAGTGCCGAGGGCAATGTCTGCCAACGGGGTTCCGATATTGCCGGCCACGAATGTTTTGCGACCCGCCGCCTTAAATAGTTCACCGACCAGGGTCGTGGTTGTCGTTTTCCCATTGGTCCCCGTAATGGCGATGAGCGTTTTGGCGTGCGTATAACGGCTGGAAAGTTCCAATTCGCTCCAGATGGGAATCCCGCGTCGACGAATTTGTTCGAGAATCGGAAGATGACCCGGAACTCCGGGACTGCGGATAATCAGGTGACACGCCAGCAACCGTCGCGAATGACCGCCGGATTCCACCTCGATTCCGCGCAGACGCGGGCCTTTGAACTTGCCGCTGTCACTCAACAGCACAGTGGACCCTAATCGCTTCAGAAGTCGCGCGGCGGCCATCCCCGAACGTCCGGCACCAAGGATGCCGACTTTCTTATCCTTCACCATGAGTGCGATTATCTCAGTTTCAGAGACGCGAGGGCGAACAGAGACAGAACAACGGCGACGATCCAAAAGCGAATCGTCACCTTCGATTCCGGCCAACCGATCATCTCAAAGTGGTGATGCAGAGGGGCCATTTTGAAGATCCGGCGCTTGTGGACGCGGAAGGAATAGACCTGGAGGAGAACCGACAAGGCTTCCGCGACGAAGATCCCACCAACGATAATCAGAAGAAGTTCTTGTTTCACGCACAGGGCGACGATTCCGATTGCGCCTCCCAGAAAAAGCGACCCCGTGTCACCCATGAAGATTTCGGCGGGGTGCGCGTTGTACCAGAGAAAGCCCATGCAGGCGCCTACCAACGCCGCCAAAACGACGGTGAGCTCTCCTGCGCCAGGCACGCGAATAATACGCAGATATTCTGAAAAGCGGGCATGGCCGGCCAAATAAGCGAAGATTCCATAGGTCAAGGCGGAAATGATCAGCGTCCCACAGGCCAGCCCGTCCAAACCATCAGCTAAGTTCACCGCATTAGAAGAGCCCACCAGAAGAATCATGCAAAACGGAATATAGAGAACGCCCAAATGGAGAAACCATTCCTTTGAATACGGAACACTGACCGATGTCGCATAAGCGGCGCTCGGCGGGTCGATATAAAGATAGGCCGCGACACCCACCGCCAGAATGAGCTGAATCCCCATTTTGACGGCCGGCGTGAGGCCGTCCTTGCGTTTATCCGACGCCTTCAGGGAATCATCCACATAACCGAGAATCCAAAGGATGGTGCATGTCACGAGAAACAAGAGGACGAAGCGATCGACCAGTCGCGCCCACAAAAGACACGAGGTAGCCATCGCCAGAAAAATAATTAGCCCACCCATTGCCGGCGTGCCCGTTTTGGTTTGGTGTCCGATCGGCGTGTCCACGCGAATCTTCTGCATCTTGCGGCTCTTCAACCAGCGGATAATCCCGGGAGCCGAGACCAACGAGATAAAAAGCGCCGTCATGAAAGCTCCGGCGGATCGGAACGTAATGTATTGAAAGATATTCAGCGGCGAAAATAACGGTTTAAGAAGGTAGAGATAATAGAGCATGGCTCACCTGTTCAAGTTTTAGACGTCGCGAGGCTTTCAGAAGGATGGCGGGCTTGCGACCGGTTTGCAAAGAACGCGTCACAGCGTCGATAAGATAGCGTTTTTTTCGATAACGTTCAACGGCTCCAGTAAATTTTTGGCGTGATAGGCTGGATTCGATGTAGCGGGTATCCCGTCCATAAAGAAAAACGCGCTCGACGGATTGGGTGACAATCCAACGGCCGAGATCTTCATGCTCTTCTTTAGCGATGGCCCCTAATTCCCGCATGTCACCTAGAATAAGCCAGCGCGGCTTATCGGGATAACTTCGGCAGAAGCTTTCAATCGAGGCGTGCATCGATGAGGGATTGGCATTGTACGCATCATTGACGACGATCACCCCATCGGCCCGCGCCAGAACTTCCATGCGCATTGCCGCGGGTGTAAAGGATTCCAAGCCCGCGACAATTTCTGCCCCCGGAATTCCCAAGGCATGCGCTGTCGCGGCCGCTGCCATGGCGTTAAGGACTTGGACGTCTCCCAACACTTTTAGCGAGACCGGGAATTTATCTTTTTCAATTGCCAGCGTAAATCGAAGCGGCGTTGGCGAGGGCACGATGTCGATCGCACGGACCTGTGCTTCAGGAAGCCGGCCATAAGTGATCGTCCGGCACGGAAGACGTCCCACAAAACCCTTGAGCAGCGGATCTTCCAGGTTGATGATGGCCGCCCCATCGCGTGGAAGGGCGTCAAACAATTTCCGATTGACGTCCAGGACACCTTCTGGGGTTCCCAGAAATTCGAGATGATCCTTCCCAACATTCGTGATCAGCCCGATTTGCGGCTGAACCAGATCTACCAAAAGATCCATATCGCCTTTTTTCGAGGTGCCCATCTCCAAGAGAGCATACCGGTGATCGACTTCCCATTCCATCAGCATGAGCGGGAGCCCGATATGATTATTCAAATTACCGCGGGTTGCTAAGGTTTTACCGGCGCGACGCAGGATTGATGCGAGCATTTCCTTAGTAGTCGTTTTTCCGTTGGACCCGGTGAGACCAATGAAAATCGTTTTTCGCGCCATCGCACGCACGTAGCGTGCCAGGTGCTGCAGCGCCTCAAGCGTATCCGGAACGCGGATGATGTCTGCAGAGATCGCGGACTCAAACGCCTCAGGCTCTAACCTCTGCAGAACGATGGCCTGCGCTTTTCTCTGTAAAGCCGCCTGGATAAAGCGATGCCCATCAAAGTGAGGGCCTTGTAGAGCGAAAAACACCTCTCCTGGACGAAGGGTGCGCGTGTCGATGGAGACGCCCTCGCATAAGCTGGTGGGATACCCAGAGACGAGTTCCCCATGGGTGGCTTTCAGAATATCGCGAACAGACAATTTCATGAAGGCTGGGCCAGCAATCGTCGAGCGACTTCGCGATCGTCAAACGGAATTGTGCGGTCTTTGAGAATCTGATAATTCTCGTGACCTTTTCCGGCGATCAAGACGATGTCGCCGGCGACGGCCATCTCAAAAGCGGCGGCGATGGCCGTCTCGCGGTCCAAAATAATCTGATAGTGATCTGATCGCACGCGCCGTACACCGACTTCCACGTCCAGAGCAATGCGTCCGGCGTCTTCACTGCGCGGATTGTCCGAGGTCACGATCACTTCGTCACTCATGTTCGCAGCCGCTTCCCCCATCATCGGGCGCTTGGTGCGATCTCGGTCGCCGCCGCAGCCGAAAACCGTTAGCAGACAATGGGGCTTTAGGCGCTTTAGTGCGGTCATCACCTGTCGTAAGGCATCTTCCGTATGCGCATAATCAATCACGACGGTAAATCCTTTGGGAGAGACCAAGCGCTCCATACGGCCAGGAACTCCGTCGATTTGTTCCAGACCTTGACCAATCGTCTTGAGGTCAATGCCCTGGCTGAGAGCCGCGCCGGCCGCCGCTAACGCGTTCATCACGTTATAGTCGCCCAGGAGAGGAAGCTTGACCGGGATCGTATGTCCCGAAGCGTGCAAGTCAAATCGGCTTCCTGTCGCGTCACAAACGAGGTTGCGCGTATAGAGATCGGCATGGGCATTCAGCCGGTAACGAAGAATGGGCGCCTTCGTGCGCGCTGCAAACTTTTCTGCCCAAGAATCGTCGGCATTTAGTATCACGGCCCGTGGATATGATTTGGGTGATTCCGCGGTAATCTGCTCGAACAGTTTTGCTTTTGCGGCGGCATACGCTTCCATGGTTTTGTGGAAATCCAAATGATCCTGCGTCAGGTTGGTGAAAATGGCAACGTCAAATTCAATGCCTTCGACGCGGCCCAGTTCAAGGGCGTGAGAGGAGACTTCCATCACGCAGGCCTGTCCTCCTTTCTCGATAATCTTCGATAGGAAGCGCTGAATCTCGCTGGAAAATGGGGTGGTATTTGGAGCCGGAACGCTTTCATTTTTAAAACGATAATTAATGGTCCCCATCACGCCTGTCGGCCAACCGGCAGCGGAAAAAATGGACTCGATCAGGTAAGACGTTGTGGTCTTGCCGTTGGTTCCCGTGATTCCCACCATCCGCAATCGGTTGGATGGGTAATCCCAAAAGCGGAGTGACACATGGGCCAGAGCCTTCAGGCTATCTTTCACCTTCACGATGGTTACCGAGGAGACGGCAATATCCTTTTCTACGATGACCGCCACCGCACCGGCTTTGACCGCCGCCGCCACGTGCGCATGCCCGTCTTGATGCACTCCGCGCAGCGCCACAAAAAGAGCTCCCGGTTTTACCTGTCGAGAATCAAACACGATGTCATCGATCGAGATCTTAGCGGATCCAATCACATCGCAGGGCAAGCCCTCAAGAATGGATTCCAGCGTTTTCATCACGAATGCGTAACGATGCGAGAGGTCGCTAAAGGACCGAAGGATTCTGACTGCAGTTTTAAGTAGGGCACGGCATGCTTCAGAATACGTGCGAATAAGGGAGCGGCCTCGGACCCGCCCCAGTAGCTGCCTTGAGGTTCATCGAGAAAAACACCGATCACAAGCCGCGGATGATCCACGGGGGCAAACCCGCAAAAGGATGCGAGGTAATGCGCGTCAGAATATTGATGAGTGACCACATCGATCTTCTGCGCGGTCCCGGTTTTCCCGGCAACCGAAAGACCGATCACCTGCGCCGCTTTTCCGGTTCCTTCATCGACGACGCCCTTCAAGATCTGCTTCATCAAAACAACGGTACGAGGCGAGATCACGCGGCGAATAGGAGGGGACTGGGCGAATTCGCGGTATTGCCCTCCTTCATCCACGACACCTTTGTACAAACGCGGTTCGAGGAGCCAGCCGCCGCTGGCAATCACGCTGTACGCATTCACCATCTGAAGCGGCGTAGCGCCAACTTCCTGACCGAACGAAATCGTCTCGAGGCTGCTTTGCCGCCACTCATGTGTCTGGCGTAATATTCCCACCCCATCTCCTGGCAACCCGCATCCTGATGGCATTCCAAAACCAAAAGCCCGCGCGTAGCTGTACAGCGGATCGCGCCCGAGGCGGCGCGCCACTTTCGCCGTGCCGATATTGGATGAATGACTGATCACTTGGGCAAACGTCAGCCAACCCTCGCGTTCGTGATCGTGGATGGTACGGCCGGGAATTTCCCAACTGCCATTTTCGCAGAAAAAGGAATCGGCGAGAGTTACACGGTGCTCCTCCAGCGCGGCGGCGGCCGTGACAATCTTGAACGTCGACCCCGGCTCAAACACATGTTCTACAGCCGGATTTTTCAAAAGTTCAGGTCCGTACTCGGCGGGCTGCATCGGACTGCCCCAAAGATTCGGGTCGAAGGTCGGCGCGGTCGCCATGGCGAGGATTTCGCCTGTCTGTGGATCTTGAATGATGACTGTGCCGCTCTTGGGACGCGACATCTTCATCTGAGCCGCTAGCTCCTGCTCCACAATCGTTTGCAGGGTGCGATCTAGCGTGAGGACGACGGAATGAGGCGTCAGATCCGTGCGGCCGTTCATTAAGGAAGACTTCGTTTTCACAAAAGTCCAGGGTTTAAACAGAAAAGGAATCGAGCGCGCGCTCAACCAGCGCTCCGCGATCAGTTCGACGCCGGAAAGCCCCTCTTGATTGTCGCCGACAACACCCAAGACATGGGCGGCGAGAGATTCTTCAGGATAAAATCGCTTCACGTCGCTGGTCACCGTGACACCGGGGCATTTGAATGCTTTCACCTGGTCCGCGGCTTCCGGATCAAGACGCCGGGCCAGCCAGACAAAACGCTTATGCTGAGTGAGCTTATTTTTGACGACTGCCGGTGTCAGATGGAGAAGCGGGGCCAAAAGGCGAGCCGTCTCATCGACATGCTGGACGTGCCGCGGATCCGCAAAGCAAGCACCGCCCTGGATGCTGAGCGCGAGCACTGAGCCCGTGCGATCCAGAATCGCTCCGCGCGGAGGAACTTCCATACCGTGAAAACGCGACTCTTCCCGGTTAACCCGTTCCTGAAGCGCCGCATGGCAGTAGAGCTGGAGATACCCCAGACGTCCGGCCACAATTCCGAAAAAGATGAGCGACAGAAATGTTGTCGTCCATAAGCGATGCGTCCGTATCATGGCTGCAATCCCACCCGATGTGCCGGATCTAACGGAATCATCGCGAAATTGGTTTTGGCGAGGGCTTCCAGATGGCTCGGCGCTTCATATTGATGAATCTGCATTTGTAATCGGCCATTCTCATAGGTCAAGCGATCGGACTCCACATGCAGGCTTTTTAACTGGCGCTCCAAACGCTGAGATTGAACGGTTTCCCACACACGGCACATCAAGATAGAGATCACGACGGCGAAGAGTTTGAATCGCCGCTTCAATGTTTCCGTGTCCGCGCCTGGTTTCACTGTCGCATCCTTTCTTAAAGTCGTTCCAAAATCCGAAGTTTGGCACTGCGGGCTCTTGGGTTGTCGCGCATTTCATTATCGGTGGCCACGATCACCTTTCGATTCACCAACCGCGCCCACGGCGATTGACCGCAAATACATTGAGGAATCCGCGGAGGACAAATGCACCCCTTGGCGGCCAGATGAAACGCCGTTTTGACCCGTCGGTCTTCCAGGGAATGAAAGGAGATGATCGCCGCGCGCCCGGCTGGACTTAAAAGCCCCTTCAGCTCAGACAATATTTTATCCAAATTCAAGAGCTCGTGGTTTACGACGATCCGCAGCGCCTGGAAACATCGCGTGGCGGGATCGATCCGCTTCATCGCCGAAGCCGCCGACCGCCGAATCGTTTCCGCCACCTGCCATGCGTCATTGGGCAGCGCTTTAACCCGCAGCGCTTCTTTGAGCGCGGCGGCAATCCTCCGAGATTGCGGCTCTTCGCCAAAAGTTCGAAACATGTCCGCCAACTCACGCTCGCTGGAATGAGTCAGGATCTGCCAGGCCGTAGTCGTCAACGCGCGGGACATCCGCATGTCGAGCGGACCCGGCCGCAAAAAGCTGAATCCGCGGTCCGTATCGAGCAGTTGACGCGACGAAAGACCGAGATCCAGCAGGATCCCATCGACTGTCCCACGACCCCTCTGGGACAGTATCGATGGAATCTCTGTGTAACTGGACTCGATCGCCTCAAATCGATCTCCAAAAGCAGCCAGACGCTGACGGGCGATCGTTAAGGCGTCCGCGTCCCAATCCAATCCCATCACGTGCATGTCCGGGTAGGTCTGCAATAGTCTCTCCGTATGCCCTCCGAGTCCAAGGGTTCCGTCAATAACGACAGCGGCGCGACCGAAAGCGAATGCGCCCACAATCTCTTGACCGAGGACCGGGACGTGGTCATAGGTCGTCACAAATCAAGATGCGGCGCCACTTTGTCGAAGCTGGCGCGCGCTTTCTGCCGGTAGCGGGTCCATTCGTCTTTGGCCCAGAGCTCCACGTGTTTCAGAACCCCCAGAGCAACGACCTGGTGTGTGATGCGCGCATAGTCTTTTAGATTCTGTGGGATCAAAATGCGGCCCTGGCCGTCTGCCTCCGCTTCGCAGGCCGCGGACAACAGAATGCGCTTGAACGCGCGCTCTTCCACTTTATTGGCGAGTGGGAGATCGGACAATTTCGCGGCAAGATCGTTCCAGGATTCAAGTGGGAACAAATACAGGCAGCGCTCAAGCCCTTGCGTGAGAATAAATTCCGGGCCACGACTTTTTTCGCGAAAGCGCGATGGCAAAAAAAGACGGTTCTTGCCATCCAAACCGTGTTCGTATTGCCCCATAAAAAATTGCTTGCTACTTTGCTCCACTTTCCCCCACTTTCCACCAGAAGTCTATCACCCGTTTGCGCCTCTGTCAACGGCTTGAGAGCAAAAAGAAAGAGAGCAGGGAAATCAAAGACCAAAAAGAAGTCTTTTTGATTTTCGATTTCCCTGCTCTCTGATTTGCCTGCTCTGCCGCTAAAAAAATGAAAGCTGCATTCTGTACACCGAATTCTGTCCCGATCAATTGCTCGACCGGTGAGCGCCATTCTTCTTGGCGATGATCTGGAGTGATGACGGACCGGGCCGGCCCTTCTCCAACTCCTCAGCGGCCACCTTTCAGCAGTCGCCTCGGCATCTTGCTCCGAATGGGGTTTGCCGTGCCTCTTCGGTTACCCGACGAGCGGTGCGCTCTTACCGCACCTTTTCACCCTTAGTCGCCTGACGTCTGGCGACCGGTTTATTTTCTGTGGCACTTTCCGTCGCCCTCACAATCCCATGCATACGGACTGTTCCGACGCCCTGGCTTGCGCCAGGCACCCTGCCCATGGAGTTCGGACTTTCCTCTATTGACGGGGATAAACCCGTGAACAGCGGCGCTCCGAATGCAGCTTTCAAAGATTTTATTTTGTGGCCGCGGGTTGCTGTTCGCTGCCGGTCGCATTAATGGCGTCTTCCAAATATACGATGCGCGAACAAGATTCGCAGGTCATCATTTTCTGACCTCGGCGAACTTCATTGATAAGATTTTGCGAGACTTTCATATGGCATCCCGAACATTGCTCATTTCGAATCGGGACCACCGCCGCGCCGCGCTTACCCTTGCGCAGTTTGTCGTACTGTGCGGATAAATTTTTAGCCAGCGTCTGGAAAGAAGCTTGCCGTTCGGTCTGTTTGGTCGATAAAAGTTGTTCCAGCTCTTTCTGCTTCGTTTCCCAATCGGAGATTTGCTTTAAGAGACCGGACTCGTTCGCCTTAAAATTGGTTTCCTTTTCCTTCCAGCTTTTATTGGCCTGATCGATCTGCTCCATCGTTTGGAGGATTTGATCTTCCAACGTGGATTGCGTTTGCTTGGCTTTCTCAATTTCGCCAAGGAGCGCGCGATAAGCTTCATTCGTTTTGACGGCATTCAACTCCGTCGAATGTTTGCGTATCGAGGATTCCTGGGATTCCAGGTCCAGTTCTTTTTGCTTTTTGGCCAACTGGAATGCCGTCACTTCCTTTTTGGCGTCTTCCAACGCGGCCTTGGC
>Ga0206971_10160_pt1 | contig 24077 bp, 19 predicted proteins | sample Alteio_BWOrgHeat_85_FD_152917 | JGI IMG/M metagenome (GOLD analysis project Ga0206971, IMG submission 152917) | Enriched cells from forest soil in Barre Woods Harvard Forest LTER site, Petersham, Massachusetts, United States -... | ecosystem: Environmental > Terrestrial > Soil > Temperate forest >...
ATCAACCGGTACAAGCTGAATGGACGCCCGTTTAAAATGCTGGACGAGAATATGGCCAATTACGAGGATATAAAGATGCCCTGCGCACCGGAGTTGAGGGATGAGTTTATTGAACCGCTGGAAAGGGAAATTGCCGATGCTTTTGCCCTTGGTTACGAAGCGGTAAAGGCGCTGGACGAGCTAAAGTTGTTTCAATGGGCCGGGAAGCTATTATATGGGATAATATTTAACGAAATACAGGCCGGCGTAAGAATGCAGCACGCGCAGGGCGAGGAGTTTAATATTTCTCAGTCCATCATCCATAAATTCAGCAATCTACACCTGATGCTGCAAAGCATCAACCTGGCGCTTTCTTTTGAAGATTTTACTCCGTGCAGCGTCTTCCTGTTGAAGACAGCGCACAATAAAGAAGAGTTTTTTTACCGGGACGAGATCAATACTTTAACCTTTTCGCTGCGCATCAACGATTTTGGGCTGATCGTCTGCCTGCAGGACAACGGCGCCAATAAACGATACCACCAGGAAGTTTTTGAGCAGATAGCCGGGGAGGTTTTGCACGCCATACAATATGAAGAATTTTGCGCCCGGGTATTCTATTCAGCCTATCTTTTTAACCGGCTGCCTGAATACAATGTACTGGAGGTTGGTGATGAGATTTACCTGGAGGCCATGCCATTGCGCGGCATGAGCAGCAAACCGTTGTTTGACGACTGGATAAATAAAACCTACGGACAGGTACTTGAAAACTTTTGGAAACCCTGGGGTTTCCTCCTTTTCGAGATCATCAAGAACCCGGAGAAGCCGATGAGTTTTTTATTTGATGCCGACGGAAGGCTTATCAATGCGAAAACGATTGAATCCACCCTGTAACCTGGGTAATGAAATCGTGTACAGAGTGTGGATACATAACGATGGTAATCAGAACGCCGCTTAAAGCGCCGAAAAAGTGTGCATCGTGGTTAATATTATCCTGCGCACGTCTCGACATATAATTGCAATAAAACAAGTACAATGCGCCGAAAACTACCGCAGGCATTTTAAAAAAGGGTATCAACATTATGCCCAACTGCCCCGTTATGGGATTGAAGATAATAAAGCTGAATATAACCGCACTTATGGCCCCTGATGCGCCCAGGCTATGGTACCAGCTGTCGTTACGGTGTTTGTAAACGGATGGCAAATCGCTCAAAATCAAACTCACGAAATATAATACGCCAAATTGCCAGTGTCCTATGCCCGCAAAACCAAGGTTCTTATTTCCGTGCTCTAGCTGAAATGCAAAGAAAAAATAGGAAAGCATGTTGAAAGCCAGGTGCATTACATCGGCATGAATAAACCCACTGCTAATAAGGGTGTACACCCGCCGGCCGCGCGATACACTGTATGGATGCAGGATCAGGTTTTCATAAATATTATCGTTATAAAACGCCCAAATAGAAGTAGCCATTGTAAATGCAAAAATGAACGATGCAACAGGCGCCAGCCTGATATAGTCCTGTAGGTCATTTAGGTCGTTCATTTCAGATCAAGTTTAGCAGGGGTTAAAAGTCTGCCAATCGGGTAGCGAAGGTATGTTTTTTCGAAATAAGGCGAGTTGCGGTAAACAAAATTAAGTTGTGCCGATGCGCTGCCCGCCATTTTAGGGTCTGCCGCTTTGGCATCATCCAGTTTTTTCTTCAGGGCGGCATCATTTTTCAGCAGGTTTGCAGCTACGTCTTCAAAAACATAGTCCGAAAAATATTCCTTCTCACCCAAAACGGAATCAAAAAAGTCCCAGGCAAAAAAGGAATCTACACCCTGTGGTTCCAGCGTTTCTACAATGTAGCGGTTAAGCGGCTGATCGGTATAAACCACATAATCGCCTTCATAAAATTTCACCGGCATTTCAACCGGGTTTAGTTTTACATTGCTGTGCAGATAATGCCCTTCATAAGGCCGCTGCGGGGTTTTATAATCGCCGATGTAGTACATCTGTATATTCAGCGTAGTGTCGTGTGTTAACCGGTGCATGACCACATTATTCAGCTTATACAAGTCGATCACTTTCCCCCAGGCCTGGGGAATAACATAAGCCAGGGGTTTATCTGCCATTATAGTCGCCTTATAATTGTCAAAATATTTAATCGTTTTGGTATAAGGCTTGCTCCTGTCATAATATAAGCGCGGCAGGCCACTTACCTCGCTTGGTTTATGCCCGGCGAAATACCCTTTAAAGGTTAAGGTATCGTAATGATCCTTGTCGACATCCCAGTTCAGCGCAAAAGTTTGTTGACGGGCTACCTGTTCATCAGCCTTCTGCTTTAAATTGCCTATCAGTTTGGCATCCCGTTCGTAAATATCGATAAGCGCCTGCATAAAATCATAAGTAGCGTAAACGCGCTTGTCAAAAGGTTTCAGCATGTGGGTTTCGGTAATATAGCTGATAATATTGTGCTGGGCGGTATAACCTGTTGCAAAGCGCGGCGTCTCCAAAAAACTTACAATACCCGAATCCGGACTGGCGTCTTCACTTTCCACATAAGGCGTCATCTCATAACCACTGGCTTTCATTCGCTTATAAAGCTCAGGTGAAAGGGTTTTCGAAGTATAATCCGCCAGTATCGGGTTTTGCTTGTCTTTTTGTGTTTCTATCAGCGTCATCACATATTGGTAGTCGGCGCCGTCGCTGGTATGGTTATCCAGGAAAACTTCGGGATTCCAGGCATTTAGTATTTGCTCAAAAGCGAGGGCGTTCCTGCTGTCGCATTTAATAAAATCACGGTTCAGGTCAAGGTTGCGGTAATTTCCCCTGAAGCCATACGCACGCGGGCCGTTCTGGTTAATCCGGCTTAAACCACGGTTCAGGCAGCCGTCAATATTATAAACCGCGATGATGCAGATCACGACATCCTTCGGTAGGGCGTTTTTCTTCAACAGATCGCGGGTGAGCATCATGCTGGCGTCAATTCCTTCCGGTTCGCCGGGATGGATGCCGTTGTTGATGAGCAATACCCTTTTGCCTTCCTTTTTTATAAGTGTTGGATTGAAAATCTTATCGCGCGATAAAACCACCAGCGTTAGCGGTTTGCCGATGTCGGTTGTGCCGACATCGAATAATTTCATTTGGGGATATTGCTTAGCCAGTTGCTGGTAATAAGCAATCACCTGGTTATAGGTTGCCGTATAATTTTTGTCCTTACTTAGCTCAAAGGGGGTTAGCTGGGCTTTTGCGCTTAAAAAAATCAGGCAAAAAAGAAACAGCGCCAATACTTTTTTCATCGGGGTGGTTTTTGACAAATATAAAAGTTGGGAGTTAAGCGACAAATGGCAGAGCCCACAAAAAGAAGGCGCTGCCGTTTACATTTATAGCGTCCTTTATTAAACCAGCACCAAGCCATCTCTCAAAGCCTGCTCATCACGCTCTTCATCAAATTTGTAATGGGCTGGTGACCTGTTGGCGCCAATGGCCTTTTTTTCGTCCGGCTTAATAATGAGCCCGGGCGAAATCAATTTATTGAGAAAATTAGATGCCTTGAGCTGCTTGCCCGACATTAATCATAAAAACGCTTTATCTCTTTCAGTGTAAATTTTTGCTGCAAAATGCCGGCCATGTAATATTGTTTAAACATATAGGCAATTGTAAACCGAAAACACGAACTTAGGAACGCTATTTAATACCGTTTCATCTAATCAAACAAACCGAATTATGGAAAGAAGAAAATTTATACAGTCGGGATCACTTGCCGCAGCGAGTTTACTGCTGGCCCGCTATGCACAGGCAGGAATTCTTCCCGCCAAAAGAGCTTTTCCGCCTTCGGGCCTGCAGTTGTACACGCTCGGCAACCTGATGACGACCGATCCAAATGGCACCCTGCAAAAGGTAGCGGCTATTGGTTATAAGGAAGTTGAAAGCGCAAGCTCACAAAAAGGAAACTGGTATGGCTTTGAGCCGAAAGAGTTTGCCGCAATGGTGAAAGACGCAGGCATGACCTGGCGCTCGGCACATATTGGCGGCGCGCCTTTTTCGATTGACCAGATAATGAAAATGGCTAAAACTGCGCAGGATTCAGCGAGAATCCAAAAGATGATGGCTGGCTTTAAAAACATGCCGAAACAGCTTAACTGGAAGGATGACTGCCAGCAGGTAGCAGATGATGCGGCTGAAGGCGGGCTTACTTATGCGGTTTGCTCCTCTATACCGGTAAGCACTTTAGATGAGATAAAGACCGCCGTTGATGTTTTTAGCAAAGCCGGTGAGGCTTGCAAGAAAAACGGGGTGCAGTTTGCCTACCACAACCACACTACGGAATTTGATTTAGTAGAAGGGCACCGTCCGTTTGATTATATCCTGGGCCAAACCGACAAAAACCTGGTGAAGATGGAATTAGACCTCGCGTGGGCCACCAAAGCCAAACAGGACCCGATGGCGCTGTTTAAAATGCACCCCGGTCGTTTCCCGCTTTGGCACGTAAAAGATTTGAGTAAAACCACCCAGCAACCGGAGGAGGTCGGCGCGGGAACAATTGACTTCAAACCCATTTTCGACAACGCCAAAGAGTCGGGTATGAAATACTATTTTGTAGAACAGGATGGTGCGCCGCAGCCTTTGCAAAACATAGCCAATAGTTACAACTACCTCGCTAAAATGCTTGGGTAGGTTTAAGTCGAAAGTTTTGAGCCCGAAGTCAGATGGTTTAGTGCTTAGCACTGAATCGTGCGATTTTGGCATTTGATTAATTTACCAACCTGCCGTTCAAGTCAACGGTACGGGCAAAGGGGTTCAAATACTTATTGGCCAAAACCGCGAATTCCCGTCGGGTAATGGGCCTGCTCAAATCAAAATCCGACTTAAATTTAAACTGCGTTTGCCAGGCTTTTTGGATAGTCGCCTTCAGGATGGCGGGATCAGTTAGCGTATAATCACTGATGAAGGAAAGGGTGTTTGCCAGCGTAAAATCTTTTGCCGGCTTTTCTTTATCAAACCATAAAAAGGCCCGGCTATAAATTTCGGTTAAAACAGGTTGCACCAGTGCTGTTGCAACCGGCTTATCCGGAAAAAAAAAGCCCAAACCACCTAATAGGCCCGTTGCCGCCACCTGTTGAATTGGTCTCCAGTCGTGGTCGGCGGCGGATATATCCATAAAAGGCACAAGGTCTGCCTTAAAATCGAGTAATTCACCTTGTATGATGCGAACATTCAAGTGCGCAGTGGTTGTTTTAAAAAAAGCACAATATGCTGCGGCGGCCCCTGCGGCTTGACCTGTCTCCAACTGCACCGGCAGGTAATTCGCATCCTTCCCGGCAGGTAAAACAGCTTGTGGTGCAAACACATTTTCTACGCCGGAAGCTACGATAGCTTTTAACGGAATAAACCAATAACTATAAAGGGTATTTTCTTCCGGCCTTTGCGGCGGCCACGTTTCACCGGCGGCTATTGCCGTCCTGAATAAATCGGAATCATGAACCTGCCGAAGGCTGATTTTATCGGCGATTTTGCCTCCGGCCTTTTGCGCTATAATTCCATCCACCGTGGCATCTACAATGATACGGGCTTTAACTTGCACTAATTTACCGTCTTTTAAGACTTTCACCTCCCACTCACCGCCGCTTTTGGTTAGGGCAGCGAAAGTGGCATTAGTCTCTATGCTGAGCATGTTTACCGTATCCGCCATTTTTAACAAAATGGTTTCCCCATCTGATTTGCTAAGGTGAAGCGGTGTACTAAAGGTAGTATCGAAACCGGGCGTCGTCTTATAAAAATCCTTTACGTGATTTCTGAACTCCCCCCAAATGCCTGATGGGGTATGTAAGTTTTCTTCAATAACCAACCGCTCATCTCCGCCCGATAGCGCAATTTTTTCTGCCACCAGCACCGTCTTTACCTTACTTCGCGCGCTTTGAATAGCCGCTGCAACCGCGCAAGGGTCGTTCCCAATCACCAGCACATCAGTCCTGATAGTTTGGCCATAAACGGCACAACACCAGGAAAAGAGCAGTAACAGCAGCAGTTTTTTTATCATCAGGACATCAAATTATTTAAAGCAAACGCAAAAATACGGTAAAACCTTGCTGCGATTAAAAATAATAGCTAACTTGACCATCCCAATGACAATCACCGACGACATATTACGCTATCCCACCGGGAAATTTAAGGCGCCTGTCAGCTACACCTCAGAGGATCTGCGCACCTGGATCGCTACCATTAAGGAATTTCCGGGCAGGCTGCGCCACGCGATTATCAGCCTGACGGAGAAACAGTTAGACACACCCTACCGCACCGGCGGCTGGACCCTGCGCCAGGTGGTACACCATTGTGCCGATAGTCATATGAATTCGTTGCTGCGTTTTAAATGGGCGCTTACGGAAGATGCCCCGACCATAAAACCCTATAACGAGGCCGACTGGGCCCTGCTACCTGATTATCGCATGCCGGTTGAACCCTCGCTGCGCATACTGGAAGGGCTGCACCAACGCTGGGTTGCCCTGCTGGAAAGTTTTACCGAGGAGCAGTGGAACCACACGTTTACCAACCCTGAATCCGGCTCGACCATGCAATTAAAAAAAGCGCTGGCCTTATACGCCTGGCATTGCAAACATCATTTGGCGCATATCACCGAAACGGTAAAGACATTTTAGACAGACGGTTACACTACCGGCCTTTTTACGATTCTGTAAATCGCTTTTCGCCAATAATTCCCAAGCGCAGCAGCACCTTTTTTATTGGGATGAAGATAGAAAGTACCCTGGTGGCCCTGCTCCGGTGTTAAATCGGTTAAATAATGCGCTTTAAAGTAGCCGAAAGCCCTGGTATCGCCAACAAAAACCTGATTCGGGTTACTCGCCGTATAACCGTGCACTAAATGACTAATCTCCGGAAAGTAACTCTGCAGGCGCTTTAAACCTTCAGCCAGGTACTTTGCACCGTTATAGGTATTGGGACTGTACCATATCGGCCGCTGGATGATAATCAGGCATCCGGGAAAATCAGTTAATAAGCGATCAGCTATCGATTTTAAATTTTCGCGGAAATGATCAGCGGAAACCGGCGCACCGTTGGGTCCGGTGATGGCGCTGTCGTTGGTGCCCAGGTCGATTGAAAAAACCAGCAGGGCCTCTTTATTGGCGAAAGATTTTGCTGCACTTTCAACCAGCTCGAAGGTTTTGCCGGCCGGCAGAAAATCCACCGTCGTATAGCCGCTATGCCCCTGGTTGGCAAATGATACCCGCCCTATCCGGTCCTTCCGCATCAAATATTGTGAAGCAATAACCGGCGGCGCTTCTGCTTCCGGATACGCAAGGTTGGCGCCATACGTAATGCTGTTGCCGATAAAAACGATGTTAATGTCCTTTTTAGGAGATTGGGCGGCCAGACGATTGCCCAAAAATACTGTTAGCGTTGCTACAAATAATACCCGGCAAACCGTTCCCCAAAACTTTTTCATAATCGTTTTAATTTTTTCGAATTTAAGGAATATTCCGTTTAAAGAATCAATTGTTACCCGATCCGTGAATCCGTTCCTTAGGAAACTGTGCAGAGTTTTACCACAGAGGGCGCAAAGGAAAAACACAGAGGCCACAAAGTCTTAATAGTTTGTCAATTTTTTTCTCTGCGCCTTCTCAGCGTCCTCTGTGGTTAAATTTTATTTAGCTTTTTAACTTTATTTTAGTTTGTACGTGAGGTTTTTATTTTAGACTCACCACTGAACACCCAAATTCCAAAACATAAAGGCCCATTTATCCGCCTGCCCGCTGATCACTTGCTCAGTACTCTGCCCGGCCCCGTGACCGGCTTTGGTTTCAATGCGGATGATCACCGGTGCTGCTCCCTGCTGGTACTCCTGCAGCCTTGCCGCAAATTTAAAGGAATGAGCGGGTACTACCCGGTCGTCATGGTCAGCGGTGGTGACCATCGTGGCCGGGAAGTCACCAGGTTTCAGTGCGTGGTATGGCGAATAATTGTACAAGTACTTAAACATTTCCTCCGAATCTTCGGCCGTACCGTAATCATAGCTCCAGCCGGCCCCGGCGGTAAACTGGTTATAGCGCAGCATATCCATTACACCCACCGCCGGGAGGGCCACTTTGCACAGGTCCGGCCGCTGGGTCATGGTTGCACCTATAAGCAATCCGCCGTTTGATCCGCCTGAAATAGCCAGATAATCTTTGGAGGTATATTTATGCTTGATGAGGTATTCCGCCGCGGCGATAAAATCATCAAAAACGTTTTGCTTCTTCATTTTTATGCCTGCCTTGTGCCACTTTTCGCCGTACTCGCCGCCGCCGCGCAGGTTGGGCACGGCGTAAATACCGCCGTGCTCCAGCAAAATAATATTGCTGGTGCTGAACGCCGGTGTCAGGCTGATGCTGAAGCCGCCATAAGCATATAATAGGGTTGGGTTCTTGCCGTTCATCACCGTACCTTTTTTATAGGTGATGATCATTGGTATTTTGGTGCCGTCCTTCGATTTATAAAAAACCTGGGTGCTTTCATACTGCGTTGGGTCAAACTGCACATTTGATTTTTTATAGACCGTCGATTCGCCGCTTGCTATATCCAATTTAAAAATGGTGGGCGGGTAAACGTAATTGGTGAAGGTATAGTAGGTTTGCTTTTCCTCATGCTTTGTACCGAAGCCGGATGCGGTGCCTATTCCGGGCAAACCTATTGTACGCTCCAGTTTACCATCCATATCATATTGCTGCACAAACGAGGTGGCATCCTTCAGGTATTCGGCAAAAATTTTGCCTCCGCCTGTGGATGCCGTCAACACGTTAGTGGTCATGGGGATCAGGTCCTTCCAATGCATCGGTTTCGGATCGGAAGCATCAACCGTAACGATCTTAAAATTCGGCGAGTACAAATTGGTGATGATGTACAGCTTGCTGCCCACATTATCCAATACCGAATGCTCATTATCAAAATTGTCCACCACCTGTATAATCTGGCTGCCGGGCAGAGTTAAGTCCTGGATATAAAGCTCGTTGCCGGTTGTTTCATTTGCGGCCGTGATTACCAGGAACCGCTGGTCTTCAGTTAAATAGGCGCCTATATAGCGGCGTTTGGTTTCCTCGCCGCCAAAAATCAATTTGTCCGCGCTTTGCGCGGTACCCAATTTATGGTAAAACAGCTTATGAAATTGCGTCATCCCCGAAAGCTGCGAACCGCTTTTCGGCTTGTCGTAGCTGCTGTAGTAAAAACCATCGTTACCGCGCCAGGCAATGCCACTAAACTTTACATCCCGCAGCGTGTCGCCTATCTGCGCTTTATTTTCTGTATTGATGACGATCACTTTGCGCCAGTCGCTGCCGCCTTCGGATAGCTGGTAAGCGGCCATCGAGCCATCTTTTGTAAAATCAATCCCCTGCATGGAGGTGGTACCGTCCGCCGAGAATTTGTTTGGATCCAGGAAAACCTCGGGCGTACCATCACCCACTTGCCGCCACAAAACCGAGTGCGCCTGTAAGCCGTCGTTTTTATAAAAATAAGTGTATTTGCCTTCCTTGAACGGCGCGCTGTATTTTTCGTAATTCCAAAGCTGCTCCAGCCGTTTATAAATTGCATCCCGGTAAGGTATCTGCGAAAGATAGCCCTGGGTTACCTTATTTTCAGCTTCTACCCAGGCTTTGGTATTTGCCGAGCGGTCGTCTTCCAGCCAGCGGTAAGGATCGGGCACTATGGTGCCGAAATAAGTATTGGTGGTATCCACCTTGCGGGTTAATGGGTAATTCAATTTGGTCGTATTCATTTGTTGTGCACAGGCAAAGCCGCAAAGTAAAACAGCTGCCCATAAACAGGTTAACTTTCTCATTGCAAATTGTGTGGTTGGGAGGGCTAAGATAGTTTTTTGGGGTGAAAGGCGAAAGGTGATTTTGAAGTGAAAGCTGAAAGCTAAAAAGCGTCCATTGTTAATCCCGCACGCGCAGGCTGGTTCATAGCTGGAATTTATTCAGTAAGAATGTAGGTTAAAAAAGTTGGCAATAAAGTTTTTGTCAAACTGGTACAAATAAGCAAATTAACTTTTTCATTGCAATTGTTTATTGTGGGATGACTAAGGAGCGCGCGGCACGCTTAATAGTTCGCGGTTCATCGCCGAACTGAACCGCCATCTACGCTGAAATTCAAAAGTCCCTCGCCAACATTGATTTTAGGTCCCTGATAATCTTTGGCAAATAACTTTGATCGATCATTTGTTCAAAGACCAAATTTCCATCATGGTTTAAGGCCAATAAGTGTTCTAAATATTGACTGTCTGCGCTACAAAGCCGCTCTGCTTTCGCAGAGCGGCCCCTTTATAGGCTGCAGCTGTAATACAACAACCGAAGGCTCCCGCACTATTTATTTAAATGATTAAAAACCGATCGAAGCTTCCAGCATTACCCCGTGAAATTTTCCCCCATTGAGGATATTATCGGTTGGATAGTTTAAATACTCCTGATTTACATATTCTGCTTTCATCATGATATTTTTTGTCATAAACCATCCTAATGAACCTGCTTCACGATTGATGGTAACATCGCCCGTGTTCAAAACATCCGCTTTTACGGTGTTGTAGCGAACGCCTATCCAAAAGTTTTGAGTATTTTCAGGGAATCTGTAAATTACGTCGCCTGCAAACTGCGTAGCCCAACGATTGCTGGTTTCGGCAGCGCCCCTGCCTGTTACATTTTCAGCAGTTCCAAAAAATTCAAGGCCTTTGTATTTTAAGAATAAGTTACCCATAAAGGCGTGTATCTCATTACTAAAACCGGGGTTAAACCTACCCGAAAATGGGCTGTAATCAATTGCATCGCTTAGCGTAGTAGCGTTTGCAACGGCCTGGTTTTCCAATAGATTATAATAATGCGAACCTGTACGGTCACCACCTAACAGCGTGTTGCTGTAGTCGCTGTTAACAGTGTAAACTGACCCGCTTAACCTGAACCTGAAATCGGTATTAACTAGTTTATCGAAACCTAATTTTCCAACAATGGCCGGATCATATTTAAGGGGCTCGCCTGTAATAGCGTCAACTTTAGCCGATGCAACTACGGTTTCGCTAAGTAACCCATCGGTAAGACCGCCCATCAGGAAAAAACCCGATTTATTGAAGTAATAAAACTGAGCGCCAAGTTCTGTTGAAAATTCATCCATTACATAGTTCTCTATAAACGGATTGTAAATGGTGTTGCCGCCATCACTCCTCCGGTAGTGCTGATCTCCATAGTCAACATCATTCTGTCCGATCCTGATAGTCACACTTTTCATGATGTTATTAACTACATCGCTATGCAGAAATAAAAGTTTGTCAAATTGGATATAGCCTCCTTTTACCCATGTATCCTCATGATGCCGGGATGCAAGGTATTCCGTAAGGTTCATACGGATACCGTCTGCCAGTTGAACATCGACGTTGAGATTTGCCATAGGCAGCTGGAATGCGTGGGTAAGCGGTATCAGGCTGTTAACGTTGCCCGTAAAACCGGCTTTTGTTTCGGCAATAGCAGTATTAGATTCGCCTAAGGCCTGAAAGGTTAACTCAAAGTTGCCGCCGACCTTCACCTTTAAGCCCGTAAACTTTATGGTATCTATTTTACCGGTTTCAAAAACATTAATTCCGCGCTGATCGTTTGGGCGATAATATTGCATAACTTCCTGCGCCCTGGCAAGGCTTGGCATAAAGCTAAGCCCGGCTACAATAAAGAAGCCTGCCAGTATAAATATTTTATTTTTCATGATTTGCTGATTAATTTGTTTTACTTAAAAGCTGGTTGTTTTTGTATACCAGGTTAAATTGTATGGTAAGATCATTTTTAACTTTCATGGCTCCCAGCATAAAGCTCGGAGGGTTAATTTTGTAATCGGTTAATTGTATTTTCTGCGACCCGGTGCAACTGATGGTATTGTCTGCGTTGACAACCGCATTTACATTTAATACGATGGTTTGGGTGGCCCCGGCAATGGTGAGGTCGCCGGTGGCTTTAATGGCGTATTTGTTTTTTTGAATCAATGTAACCACGGCTGAATTCAGCTTATAGGTGATCATCGGAAATTTATCGGCCTTGATGGTGCTGTACGTCCGGTTATCCATGGACGAATGATCGCTTTTTAAACCTTTAGCGGCCGCTGAGAAGCTGAACGAACGGAGTGAGCGGAGCTGGTCGCCTTCCATCTTAAAATCGCCCTGGCTTTCAATCCTCGTGGCCGTTTCGGTCCAGTCATGTATGTTGGATGAACCCATTATAGTAACAACTGCATCCTTGCCCTGCAATAGCTTATAGTTTGCCTGTGCCATTAGGCACTGGGGTATTGATAAAAAAATAACTGCAGCCATGGTAAGGGTAGCGGCTGCCATCTGCTTGCTTAAGTTTTTCATTTTCATATGTTTTAATGTATGGTCAAATGTGGCGCTTAATGCCCGCGTAGAAAATGATACAGGAGGGTGATATAAGTGATAAGGGTGGGGGATTTAAATGATGGGGGTCATTTAATCAACATCAGGTTGCGGGCCGCTTATGCTTTTTCAAATCTAATGCAAAAAGCTTTTTCAAGCGTTTGCCTGTGATCAGGGTGTGCGATTTCAATAAGCGCCTTCGCCCGTTGTTTCAGGCTTTTGCCAAAAAGGTCAACCATGCCATATTCCGTAACTATCCAATGCACATGCCCGCGGGTGGTTACAACGCCGGCGCCTTCTTTTAAAAAAGGCACTATGCGGCTGATGCCTTTATTTGTTTGCGATGGTAAAGCAATGATCGGCTTTCCTCCTTCGGATAAGGAGGCGCCGTGGATAAAATCCATTTGCCCGCCAATTCCTGAATATTGATAAGTGCCGATGGAATCGGCGCATACCTGGCCGGTAAGGTCAATTTCAATCGCACTATTTATCGCAGTGGCCCTGGGGTTCTGCCTGATAATGCTGGCATCGTTCACATAGTTGATCTCCATTACTCTTACAGCCGGGTTATCATTCACAAAGTCGTACAATTTGCGGGTACCGGCTATAAATGATGTTACGGTATGGCGTGTGTTCAATTTCTTTTGGCTATTATTAATCACCCCTTTCTCAATAAGGGGAATTATTCCGTCGGAGATCATTTCAGAATGAATACCCAGATTTTTATGAGTGGAAAGGTTTTTTAATACCTGGTCGGGTATGCTTCCGATTCCCAATTGCAGCGTAGCGCCATCCTCCACCAATGATGCCACATTGTAACCGATTTTTTTAGTAACATCGGTTATTTCAAAAGAATAGTCGAGCTCCGGAAGCGCGGCTATGTGCCAAACCATGGCGTCAATTTTTTTAACATGTATGAACCCGTCTCCGTGGGTCCGGGGCATTAGGGGATTTACCTGTGCAATTACATAATTCGCTGTTTCAACTGCCGCTCTTGCAATATCAACCGATGTACCAAGTGAACAAAAACCGTGATCATCCGGTGGTGAAACCTGTATCAATGCCACATCAATAGGCAATATGTTTTTGCGGAAGAGTTGCGGGATCTGGCTTAAAAATATCGGCACATAATCACCATCTTCGCTATTTGCGACCGACCTTGTAGCCGCCGAAACAAAAAGCGAATTGAAATAAAAGGATTTCCGGTGTTCCGGCCGGTCAAAATTAACATCGCCTAAAGTGGTGATGCTCACCAGCTCAATATTATAAAGCTCGTGGTACCTTTTTTGCAAGGCTTCAACCAGGTGCACGGGCGTAGCGGCGCTGCCATGTATAAATACCCGTTTGCCGGGTTTTATATACCTTACAGCTTCATCGGCTGTGGCGTAATTTGCGTCGTTCATCATTCAATAATTTCACAACCAGCATTCATTACTCCTTCTGTAAAAAGAAATAATGATCTTTTAATATGCTTAACCGCTTCGAACAAGGTTTTCATTTCTGTCTCCAGGCCCGCAAATTTTTCTACCAGGCCGATCCCGATCTCCTTATCCGTTCCGTTAACGAGTATGCCGATCAACTTTAAAAGTTCAGTATTTTTATTTTTCAGCGCGAGTATATTTGCATCCTGCTGGTCCAGTTCGCGGTTAAATTTGTCTATTTCAATTAGCTGGTTATTTGCGACGCCCGGGATCAAATAATTATTGATCACTCTTTTTAAAAACCTGATCTCATCTTCTGCAAAATGGATATCCGATAACCAGTGTTTACTTTCCAGGTAAAGCTCCTGTAATTCATCATCAAGCTGCGGATCGTTTGTTATTACTTTCATAGCTAATACGTGTTAATGATTTAAATTTGATTTAGTCCATCGTTTTCATATTCAAATGAAATTCGACACTAAGCTTATCCCGGGTTTTGATCATCCCGCCTAATTTCCGGGGAGGTATGAGGTTAAAATCAGAAAAGTTAATATTACGGGAACCTGCCAAATGAATGATCTTTTGAGCATCTTCCGTGATTTGGTAGTTCACTTCGAAACGTTTGCTAACCCCGGCAATTTCAATATCCACCATACCTGTAATAAATGCCGGCTGGGTAGTTAGCTGCGGAAGCTTGTTTAACGATAAAAAGCTGATATGCAGCGTTGGGAACTGTTTTTCTTTTAGTGTTTTCCGCAGGTCGCGGGTCATCATGGTGTTATGACAATCAAAACTTTGGATATTCAGTCGCATCCCGCCGGATAAAACAATATCGTTTTCGCCTTTGCTTATGCTAAGCGTATCCCTTTGATCGCACGATGGGATCCCGCACGAAAACGTATTGATGTTGGTCGTTCCATTGACGGTAAGACTGCTGTTTTCACAAATCACCCATTTCCGCCCGCCCGGCGCCCTGTTAATAAAACTCGTGAGTGGAAGCAACGCCAGGCATGTCCATAAAAAAGATTTGTACGACATGTTGGCTAAGGATTAATTTTTGCAAATACAACCCCGGCAATGATGGCTTGCAATAACCCGTAGACAAACCAGCTGAACACCATAATTACGGTGATGTCTAAAGCGCTGAACGATATCCACATCACCGGCAATAAGGCGATAATCGAATACACAAGTCCGAATTCCAATCCCCTTACAATAAATGCGCCTTTAAACAATCCCTTAAACCTGTCCCAAAACCAGGAAAGCGCAAAGCTGAAGATAAAGGCATGCAGGTAGAAAAGCAGGTCCCTGCTGCCGTCGGAATTAAACAAGGGGTTATTGTATTCGGAAAATAGTGTGGGGAAAAACCGGACAGCGAGGTATAGCCCACCGTAGCTGAGTACAAATAAAATACATCCGGCCATTAACCCTGATACGAGAATCTTTTTCATTTTTTTAAAATTGAGACCATTAAAGCGATGGGCTTGACACCCATCGCCATGGAAAAGCCGCCTGAATAGCATCTGTTCCTAATTTTCGATTAATACTTTTAAAGCCTTTTCCCTGGATGCATGTTCAAAGGTGTCGTAGGCCTTGATCATCTGGTCCAGCTTAAAACGATGGGTGATCAATTTTTTGGGTTGTATCTTTTTGGATTGAACCGTTTTAAATAACATTGGCGTGCTAATGGTATCTACTAATCGGGTAGTAATAGATATGTTGCGGTCCCAAAGCTTTTCAAGATGAAGACTTACACTTTTGCCATGTACGCCGATATTGGCTATGTGGCCGCCTGCCGCAATAATTTCTTCGCATAATTCAAACGTCGGCGGTATGCCCACTGCTTCAATCGCGGTATCAACGCCTTTCCCGTTGGTAATTGCCATTACCTTTTCAATGGCATTTTCGCTGGCGCTGTTAATGGTATGCGTTGCCCCGAATGTTTTGGCGACTGCCAGGCGGTTATCGTCCTGGTCAATCACGATAATTTCCGCCGGCGTATAAAATTGGGCAGTAAGCAATGCAGCCATTCCGACAGGACCGGCGCCAACGATAGCAATAGTATCGCCTGGCTTTACCTGCCCGTTTAAAACGCCACATTCAAAACCGGTAGGTAAAATATCGCTTAGCATCACCAGGGCTTCTTCATCAGAACCGGCAGGGATAGGATAAAGGCTGTTGTCTGCATACGGTATCCTTACGTATTCGGCTTGGGTACCGTCAATCATATAACCCAGTATCCAGCCTCCTTTTTCACAATGCGAATACATGCCTTTTTTGCAATAATCGCATTTACCGCAGGAGGTTACACAGGAGATGATGACGTGGTCGCCCTTTTTAAAATTGCTCACAGCGCTTCCCGTTTCCTCAATAATACCCACACCTTCATGGCCTAATATCCTGCCGGCGGCAACTTCGGGCATATCGCCCTTCATAATATGCAGGTCGGTACCGCATATCGTTGTTTTTAGGATTTTTACAACGGCGTCTGTTGGTTCCTTGATCACCGGTTTGGGTTGTTCTTCCCATGATTTCTTTCCTGGGGCGTAGTACACTAATGCTTTCATAGTTTTATTTGATAAATGGTATTGAACAAATCTACCCCCGTGCCTTCTCCTAACCTATGACCGGCATCACTATAAAAAATGATTGAAGACACGTACTCTTAGTTTAATCCTTTAGCTGGGGATGGCGACCACCAACGCTGATAATGACCGGCTGTGGCCCGGTTTCGCAGAAAAGTGACGACCATTACTTTTTACATGAAAATACTCCGCGGTATTTGCAGCGGGAAAAACAGGGGTCGTTGTATTTTCAACTGATGACGTTTCTGCGCTTTTGAATGACAGGCTGGCGGCATTATGCGTTAAGTGTACCACCCCGCGATCAGCCGACTGCGTACGTTGATAAAACGGTTGCGGCGAGAAACGGCATCAAACTGGCGAACGCACCTGAATAGCAAGAAATTGCCGGCCAAACCACTGAAAACCTCGATTTGTGGGAAATGAATAAATGTGCAGGTAAAGCCTAAGTTAAAATAATAAGTAAGACATAAGTTCATCCTGATAATTCAATCAAAAAAGCAGGATTTCCTGATCCTAAATCAGAACATTCACAAATCGAACTTAATTTATTGACTTTACGCGTAGTAAAATTTGACCTATCATCCGTTATAAAGTCAGCAATCGTTTCAAATCTCCGGGAAAAAAGGTTCGATATTCTGCCACTAAAGGCTGCTAAGCCATGAAAGTTGAGGGGCTTTTTTTGTAAATAAATTAATACAATTAGCAGAATATCGCATTGTACGCCCCTTTTTAGCGAACCTATTACGCCTCGTTTACGTAAAAGGGACCATGCTTGCATACCTTTGCCGCGCTCATTAATAAACTCCGGTTTATTATGCTAAACCACGATTTTGATTTTGATAATGGTTAAGACTTATCAGCTGGTATTGCGATGTGATTTTAGTGTGGATAATGTATAATACTGGTGTGCTTGTTGCAGCAATTAACTCTTTTAAGCGATTAAACACCGCATCGGTAAAATATTCATTAAGGGGAATGGCTGATTGTTAATACAATGGATCAAGGTTTAAGCCGGGAGAAGCCGGCAGTCAGGTTGAGGGCATTTAGGGCAATTAATGATCCTGTGGCATGTGAACTTTTTGTGGAAGGGCATACGCATGTGTTAACAAGTATTGGGGTAACCAAAGTAACCTCGTCCAAACACGGATGGACTACCAATCCGGCCGCCTTTGTCATCATCGTTGAATCTCTTGACGGAAAAAAAGTATACGGCGGCGCACGCGTTCATGTGGCCGGCGGAAGTGAACCGCTGCCCATCGAACAGGCCACTGTACACCTGGATCCTGCTGTCACTAACCTCGTTTGGCGGTATGCCCAACATGGAACAGGTGAGATATGCGGCCTTTGGAATTCGCGCGAAATTGCAGGTTACGGTATCGGAAGCATCTTCTTAACCCGCGCCGCAGTGGCCATTTCAACGCAGATAGGCCTTACTTCGCTGTTTGCGCTATGCGCACAATACACAGTGGCCATGGCCGGCAGCGTTGGTTATCAACTGGAAACCAGTATCGGTAATAGCGGCACATTTTATTATCCCAAAATGGACCTGGTGGCAACGGCCATGCTGCACGACGATATTAAAAACCTGGCCACTGCACAGGATGAGGACCGCAAGGCCATTATGAAACTGCGCGAAAACCCCAACCTTGTCCGCACGGAAGTGCTTCGGAAAAAATCGATCGAGATACATTATGAACTCAACATACCTTACCTGGAACAGTGGGATTTGCCGGCAACAATTGCGAATGCTAAAAAGAACTTTCACGAAAGCGATTGGAGCGAAATAAAATTAGATTTATTGTGATATTATAGTTTTTATTCCCCAAAGTTTTCCTATTGATTAAATTATATTTGCTTATTATTTCACAAGCCCCATGTACGTGCCTATCGCGAATCCCGAAAAACCAAATAGCATTTATGCCCCATTAATTCTGCGACTAACCAGTCCCGATGATAAGAAGACCTATGACGAATTATTGGCTGACAACATCGCGCTGTTCGTTTCCGACGAGATACAGAGTCAGTTAAGGGAGCTGGTTAAAAGTCAAAGGCCCTGGGTAAGAATAAAACCCGAAGAATATGGCGGGTTGATAACATCGCATCTTAAAGGCGCCTCTATAGATACCTACGGCGTTTGGGTATATTACCCCTGGAGCCGCAGGTTGGTGCACCTGCTCGACGAGGAAGAGTTTATCGAGGTTCGTACCAATCGTAACCAGTATAAGATCACCCGCCAGGAACGAGACCTGCTGGCAACAAAAAAGATCGGCATTATCGGCCTGTCTGTCGGGCAGTCCATTGCGCTCACGCTGTCCATGGAGCGTGGGTTTGGCGAATTGCGCCTGGCCGATTTCGACCTGCTCGAATTGAGTAATCTTAACCGCATCCGTACCGGCGTTCACAACCTGGGGGTACCTAAAGTAGTAATTGCCGCGCGCGAAATTGCCGAAATCGATCCCTTCCTGAAAGTTACCTGCTTTTTTGATGGCTTGACCGATGCCAACATGGAGGATTTTTTTACAGGCGGAGGCAAGCTTGATATTTTGGTAGATGAGTGCGATGGCCTGGACATCAAGATAATGGCACGTTTCAGGGCGCGCGAATTGCGCATACCGGTTGTAATGGATACCAGTGATCGCGGCATGCTCGATATCGAACGTTTTGATCTTGAACCCGACAGGCCTTTGCTCCACGGCACCGTTACGGGTATCGATCCGCAAAATATTAAAGAATTATCCAATGAGGATAAGGTTCCTATAATCCTCCAGATGCTGGGTGTGGACAACATTTCGGCACGCGCCAAGGCATCGATGATAGAGGTGGAGCAAAGTATTAATACCTGGCCGCAACTGGCCAGTTCGGTAGCCCTGGGCGGTGCAGCCGGCGCAGATACCTGCAGGCGAATATTGCTCGACCAGTTCAGGGGCTCGGGCAGGTATTATATCGATTTTGACGAGATCGTGTCCGACAAACTCAATCCTCCGCCGCAAACCGGCAGGGACAACCCTTTTCAGCCACTTTCGGAAGGTAAAATGCATGCATTGGCGGCGAAAGTGAATTTGGAGCCAACGGCTTCGGATATCATACCGGCCGAAAACGTTATTCGCGACCTGGTCGACGCCGCTTGTGCAGCCCCTTCCACCGGCAACGACCAGCCCTGGAAATGGCTCTACCGGCATGGTACGCTTTACTTATTCCACGACGAGTACCGCTCTTTCTCTTTTGGTGATTATCGCAAAATAGCATCCTATATTTCATTTGGAGCGGCTTATGAAAATTTAAACATTCATGCCTTAAAAGCCGGCCTGGAGCCTTATTTCGAATTTATGGGTGGTCCCGATCAAAAAATCGTGACTGCCATCCGCTTCAGACCGACTGTCAATAAAGAGGAAGCGAAATGGCTTGAACCACTTGACGCAGCCATACATAAACGATTTACCAACCGTAACCAGGCTCCTAAATCGGAGATACAACCAGGCACCTATAGCCAATTGGCAGCCGTTGCCGAATCGATAACTGGAGCGGAGTTCAAGCTTTTTACGGATGAAGCGGTGTTGGATCAGTTGAGCGCGATTATCGGTTTTTGCGATCGGGTAAGGTTGCTGAGTAAGGAAGGGCATTATGATTTTGTGCATCACGAGATGCGCTGGACAAGCGCAGAAGCGGAAACCACCCGCGATGGCATAGACATCAAAACGCTTGGTCTCAGCAATTCGCAAATGGCCGCGCTGGGCGTGATAAAAAGCGAGCAGGTGATAACGGCCATCAACGATGTAGGAGGCGGCAAAGCATTGGATATGCTGGCCAAACGTACCGTCTCGGCCGCATCGGCCCTTTGTTTGATTACGCTGCCCAAACACAACCTGGAAAGTTTCTTTGAAGGCGGAAGATCGATGGAACGCCTATGGCTGGCGGCTACTAACCTGGACCTGGCCATCCATCCGCTTATATCGCCATTGTATTTGTTCCCGCGGGTTGTTTACGGAAACGGCGAAGGCCTCGATCCTAAATTCGTTCCCGTTTTAAAAGAGTTGAGGAAGAAATTTTGCGAAATATGCGCCATTGACGATGACTGTGCAGAAGTGTTCATGGCTAAAATAGCGATTGCGCCTGAGCCCCAATTGAAAAGCTTTAGATTGCCATTAGAAAAAACGCTCATAATCGAACGATAAGCCGGCTGCGCATGAAGCTGCCGGTAGAACCTTATTTAAATGAAAAAATTATTTTTTATATTTCTGACCATCCAGGCGCTGTTTGCCGCCAAAGCGGCTGCGCAGGCAACCGTAGTATTCTCGGGTCAGAATATCATCATTGGTAAATCTATATCGATACTGGAAGACAGCAAAAACGAATACGATCTGCAAACGGTTGTCAAATCAGCTAAATTTATTCCATCTGTAATCGAAACGCCTAATCTGCAACTAAGCAAGTCATCATTCTGGTTAAAGTTTTCCATGCGCAACGAATCGTCATCCGATCGTTTAATGCTGTCGCTCGAATACCCCACCCTTACTGTTTGCGATTTCTACTATCCTGAAAATGGGCATTACCTGGTACAGAAACTTTCTGACACCGCACTATTCAGCCAAAGGAAATACCAGCACCAAAACTTTTTATTCGACATCAGGCTGGCTAAAGACAGTACAGCAACTTATTATCTGCGTGTTAAAAGCAGCGAGGAGATGGTATTGCCCCTCATCGTGGGAACACCCGCTCATATAGCCGAATCACTATTGAGGGCCAATATTCTGTGGGGCATATTTATCGGAATCATTGTGGTGATGGTAGCGTATAATTTTTTTATCTACCTGTTCACGCGCGACCGAAGCTATATCTTCTATGTATTATACGTTACATTCATAGGCCTTACCCAAACTACACTTAGCGGTTATACTTATCACTATTTGTTTGGCGGGGCGCCTGCTCTGTTTCATAAGGGTATTATTATATTCCCGGCGCTGGCAGGTATATCGGCCATGATATTCGTGATGGTTTTTTTGAATACACGTCAACGGACACCCTTACTCAATAAACTGTTTCCGATACCTATCTTGCTATACAGTTCAGCTATCGTACTCAGGCTGGCAGGTGTTGATCAGCTAAGCTATCGCATGATCGATATTTCGGCGTTGAGTACAACAGCGCTTATTTACGCTGTTGCGGTTAAGATATCACTGCAGAAATATCGCCCTGCACGGTATTTCCTGATCGCGTGGACCATTTTCTTTGCCGGCATCATTATGTTCACGCTGCGCAACCTGGGTGTGCTGCCCTATAATGCCTTTACCAATTACACCATGGAATCAGGCATTACAGTCGAAGTGACTTTGCTTTCCATTGCGCTTGCGGATCGTATTAACGTGCTAAAAAAGGAAAAGGAAATGTCGCAGGCCGAAGCGCTGAAGGCAGCCCAGGAAAATGAACAGATCATCCGCGAACAAAATGCATTACTTGAAGTAAGGGTGGCCGAACGAACCTCTGCGTTAAACACCGCCCTGGAAGATTTGAAGCAGGCAGAAACCCAGTTAATCGAGTCGGAAAAGATGGCGTCACTTGGTCTTTTAACGGCGGGCATTGCGCATGAGATAAATAACCCGATCAACTTCGTCACGTCAAACGTTTCCCCGCTGCGACGCGATATTAACATGATATTTGATGCAATGAGCTTCATGGAAGAGGTTGCCGTGTCGGAGAAATCTAACGGCGAGAAAAAGGCCCAACTGGCGGACTATAAAGAGGATCAGGACATAGATTACCTTCAAACCGAAATCACGCACCTGCTCAACGGCATCTATAACGGCGCTTCGCGCACAGCCGATATTGTAAAGGGGCTTCGTATCTTCTCGCGCCTGGATGAGGACGATCTTAAACCGGCCGATCTTAACGAAGGCATTGACTCATCCATGATCATACTTAATAATCAACTCGGGAAAATAGAAGTTATACGCCAATATGGCGAGATTCCCCTGGTAGAATGTTACCCGGGAAAACTCAACCAGGTTTTTTTGAATATATTATCAAATGCCATCTATGCGGTCCATAAACTTTTTGGCGACAGTAGTGGCGGCCAGATCAATATAACGACCAGTACTGACGGCAACAATGTCAAGATCAGGATTAAAGATAACGGCATTGGCATAGATGAACAAACACAGCGAAAAGTATTCGATCCTTTTTTCACGACTAAGGGGGTGGGCGAAGGTACGGGGTTAGGCATGTCGGTAGCCTATAATACCATCAAAAAGCATAACGGTTCAATCAAAATAAATTCAGCGCCCGGTGAGGGGGCAGAATTTATACTTACCCTGCCCATACACAACGATGTTAAGATAAACTAAAAGCCGACGCATTATGTCAGAGAAACTCAAAGTGTTGTATATAGACGATGAACCGGATAATCTCACCGGCTTCAAAGCTACATTTCGCACGGAATACCGCATCCTTTTGGCCGACAATATGGCGCACGCAGCCGAGCACCTGGAAAAGAACCCGGACATACGGATAATTTTTTGCGATCAGCGCATGCCCGGCAAAACCGGGGTTGAGTTTTTTGAAGAGATCCGTACACGCTTTCCACTCCCGATACGCATACTCATCACCGGCTATACCGACATTGAAGCAGTGATATCGGCTATTAACCGGGGCAATATTTTCAGGTACATCCGTAAACCATGGATCGAGCAGGACATCGTTTCTGCTATCGAGGAAGGCAATAAATTCTACATCGCGACCTCCATGTTGTCCGTCAAGAACCAGGAATTGCAAATGGCTTATACCGAGCTCGATAAATTTGCCTACAGTGTAAGCCACGACTTGAGGGGACCGCTAACAGGCATCCTGGGCGCCATCGATATTGCGCGGGACATGTCTGATATCAACGAGATGAAAGAGTTGTTGCTGCTGGTCGAGAAATCAGTTTTTAAACTGGAAGATTATATCTCCAGCATGCACGACTACTACAGTTCGCGAAGGGGTGAGCTTAAAATAGTCGAAATTGATTTTAACCAAGTTGCCGAAGAATTGAAGGATGTATATGGCATATACACCAAAACCAACAAAATCAGCTTCAGGATTACGGTGAATCAACCGGAAACCTTCCGCAGTGATGAACTCGTTATCAAGATGATTTTAAATAACCTGATAACGAACGCAATCAAGTATCAGAAAAAGAACTTTCAGCATAAAAGTATCCAGCTGGACATTGTTGTGTCCGATGTGATTGCCACCATAGTGATAAGCGATACCGGTATTGGCATACCCGAGACGCATTTTGAAGAGATATTCAATCTCTTTTCAAGGGTCACTTCGCATCGTGCCGGATCGGGTATAGGGTTATATAATGTTAAAGGCGCCTTACTTAAGCTGGGCGGAAAAATTGAACTCACCTCAGTTGTAGGCGAAGGCACCGCCTTTAAACTGACCATTCCAAGCAAATAATTATATGAGATTATCATTTATACTGGTAGAGCATTCCGAAATAGATATATACATTGCTACCGAACTGATAAGAAGGATTTTAGACGACGCGGTGGTTGAGACTTTTTTAACCGCCGAAGCGGCGATGGATCATATCGTACTCAATCAGGCGCCGGCGGCAGGCCGCCACCTGATATTGCTTGACCTGATGATGCCCGGAATGGGCGGTTTCAATTTCATAACTCTTTTCGAAACTTTGCCGCGGCGTATCAGGGATAAGTATCGGGTAGTAATCGTAACCTCGT